>WNFM01011088.1_pt2 | contig 233675 bp, 245 predicted proteins | sample 5400271 | NCBI WGS metagenome assembly WNFM01 (sample SAMN13153352, study PRJNA577476) | soil metagenome | isolation source: 60 cm saprolite on Douglas fir-dominated hillslope | place: USA:California | collected 2013-09-17
GATCTCGGTGATCGACGTACGGCAGGCGCTCATGGCGAGAATCACTTCCGACATCTTGGCGCGGACCGTGTAGTCCTGGTACGCCGGCAACGCGACCGCGGCCAGGATGCCGATGATCGCCACGACGATCATCAGTTCGATAAGCGTGAAGCCTCTTTGAAGACGGATCATTTGGTATTTCCTCGGAGCACACGGCGGACATCGCGAAGCAGGACTGCGGGAGGGAGAAGCCGGGTGCTGATCGGCATCTGACGGCGCACTTCGTGGGACTGTTATACGCCCTTTTCGCCGACTCCGGGGTGAAAAAGGATCAGCGGCGGCCGCGCGAAACGCGACCGCCGCTGCCGATGCCCGGCTAGAACTTCACGAGAACGCCGAAGCCGTACACCTGCGTGGTGAAGTCGTCGTTGTAGCGCTGCCACTCGGCGCGGAACGCGACGACCCGATTCAGGTCGTAGCGAAACCCGGCGCCGTAGGTCCAGTTGGTGTTCTGGTCCTTCTGGCTGTTGTTGCCGCCCGAGGTGGTACGGGCAAACCGGTTGAACAGGCCGAGCTTGCCGTAGACCCCGATTTCCGGCCACATCCAATAGGTACCGACAGCCGTGGCCTCCAGCGCGCTCGCCTTGACGTCGACGCGCGGGGGGCTGGACGTCATGGTGGTGAGCTCGCCGTAGCCAATCTCAGCCGCGAAATTGCGAGTGATCTGATAGCCGCCGATCCCCCGCCAGGCCGTGCCGTTGTTGTCGCAGCGGGTGGCGCCGCCGGCCAGCTGCTGGCGGCAGAAGCCGTCCGACTTCGATTGCCCAATGGAGCCGCCGGCATACCACTTGGCGTCCTGCGCCGAGGCGGCGCCGAAAACGAGGAACATGCCCGCACCCAGCAGCGCAGCGACCAATCTGAAGTGAGCTTTCATTTGCACCCCTCTTTTTGCCGCATGGATCAGCCCAAGCGGTGTCGGGAAAGCGTACACCGGCATGGTGCACCGGGCCACCTTTTTGGTGCAGATTGGCGCGGGGAAGCGCGACTTTGTTGCTGTCCTGCCGGATTTCCCTAGAAACCGAATAGTTCCGCGGGGTTATCGACGAGGATGCGGCGCCGCAAGTCCGCGTCTGGCGCCCACTTTGCGAGCATGTTGTAGAGCTCGATCGAGCCCACCTTGTCGGCGAAGGAAAGGTGCGGGTAGTCGCTGCCCCAGACGACGCGGCCCGGCGCCGCCGCGACGATCGCGCGCGCCATCGGCATCACGTCGGCAAACCCCGGCGCCTGCGACATGCGGTAAGCGCCGGTGAGCTTGATCCAGCAGCGGCCGGAGCCATGCCGCAGGACATCGAGCAGCTGGAGGAAGCCGGGCTGCTGCGGGCCGTCCTTTGCGAGGAACATGCCCAGGTGGGCGAGCGTGTAGTTCACCCGCAAATTCGCCAGCACCGGCATCAGCTCGGCGGTCAACCAGCCCGGCAGCAGGAAATCGAGATGCCAGCCGATCTCGGCGCAGCGCGCTTCCAGCCGCCGCACGCGCGCGAGCAGGCGCCGCGCGAGGCCCGCCTCGGGCGGATGGATGGGAGAGACGTTGACGCGCACGCCGCGCACGCCCAAGGCATCCAGCCGCGCGAGCTCGGCCTCCGGCGCGTCCTCGTCGACATCGACGATGCCGCGGCAGCTCGCGCCCATGTCCTTCATCGCCTTCATCGCGTCGAGCAGGCAGGCGTTGTCGCGCAGGTAGGCGCTGGGTTGCACCAATACAAAGCGCTCGATGCCGATGCGGTGCGCCAGCTTCAGGTACTCCGCCAGCGGCGCGAGCGGCGGCTGGTAGCGAAGATTGGGATCGCGCGGCGGGTAGCGATCGTGCGGTCCGAACACGTGGAAATGCGCGTCGCAGGCGAGCGGCGGCGCGCGGAATTCCGGCGTCATTCCGCCTTGATTCCTGCCTCGCGCGCAAGCCTGGCGAAGGCCTCGGCCTCCGACCTGACGTAGGCGCTGAACTCTTCGGGCGAGGCGCTCGCCAGCGTTTCGATGCCGCGCTCGAGCCAGCGCTGGCGGAACGCCGGCTGGCTCACTGCGGCGGCGATTTCCGCGTGCAGGCGCGCGAGCACCTCGCGCGGCGTGCCGGCGGGGGCGAGGTAGCCGTTCCAGGTGACGTCGTTGAAGCCGGCGAGCCCCTGCTCGTCGAGCGTCGGCAGCTCCGGGAAGAGCGGCGAGCGCGCGAGCGTGGTAACGCCAAGCGCGCGCAGCCTGCCGCTGCGCACCTGCGCGGCCGCAGTGCTCACCTGGTCGAACATCAACGACACTTGCCCGCCGATTACATCCACCAGCGCCTGGGCGTTGCCCTTGTAGGGCACGTGCAGCATGCGCGTGCCGGTCATCTTCATGAAGAGCTCCGCCGCCACATGGCCGGTCGAGCCGTTGCCCGAGGTGCCGAAGCTCAGCGCGCCGGGCTGCGCCTTGGCGAGCGCGACCAGCTGCTGCACCGATTGCGCCGGCACGCCCGGGTTCACCACCAGCAGCTGCGGAATGCGGCAGATCAGGCTCACGCCGACGAAATCCGCGGCGGCGTCGTAGCCGGCGCTCTTCACGATCGCGGGAACGCGCGCAAAAGTGGTCGAGACGGAGAGCAGCGTATAGCCGTCGGGCGGCGACTTGGCGACCGCGACGGTGCCGATGATCGCGCTCTGGCCGGGCCGGTTCTCGACCACCACCTGCTGCCCGAGGGTTTTCGAGATTTCCTCGGCCACCGCGCGCGCCATGATGTCCTGGTTGCCGCCCGGCACCAGCGGCACGATCAGCCGGATCGGCTTGGACGGATAACCCTGCGCGAGCGCCGCGCCCGCCGACAGCAGCGCCGCCATCAATATCGACCTGATCATCAGGCGATATTGGAACAGAAAAAGCGGACCCGGCGCAGCCGCCCGGCCTTGCTTGACCGTCGGCGCCGTATTGCCGCACCATCTTCGGCCCACCAAGGAGGAGTCCATGCGAGGGATCCAGAATGCCGTAGCCGCGGCCGTCGTTGCTGCCACCTTTATGCCGGCGGTTGCGCACGCCCAGGAAGCGCCGCTCAAGATCGCAATCGTCACTTTCCTCTCCGGGCCGGCCGCCAGCCCGTTCGGCGTCCCGGCACGCAATGCGGCGGAAATCATGTTCGAGATGCTGAACGGCGGCAAGGTGCCCGCGCCTTACGCCGCGAAGGGATTCGGCGGCGCAGCGCTGCAGATGCAGCTGCTCGACGAGTCGGGCCCCGCCACCACCCAGGTCACGGAGTTCCGCAACCTCGCGCAGCGCGACAACGTCGACCTGGTGATCGGCTACGTCTCGAGCGGCAACTGCCTCGCCATCGCGCCGGTGGCCGAGGAGCTGAAGAAGCTCACCGTGTTCTTCGACTGCGGCACGCCGCGCATCTTCGAGGAGAAGGGCTACAAGTACGTGTTCCGCACCGCCTCGACCGCGACCATGGACAGCGTCGGCGCGGCGCTCTACGTGAAGGAAATGAAGGCCGGCAAGATCAAGAGCATCGCCGGCGTCAACCAGAACTACGCCTGGGGCCAGGACTCCTGGGGCGACTTCGAGGCCTCGATGAAGCAGCTGGTGCCGGGCGTGAGCGTCGCCACCTCGCAGATGCCGAAACTGTTCGCCGGGCAGTACAACGCCGAGATCTCGACCATCCTCGGCGCGAAGGCCGACGTGGTGCACTCGAGCTTCTGGGACGGCGACCTCGAGGCCTTCATCCTGCAGGCGGGCCCGCGCGGCCTGTTCAAGCGCAGCACGGTGATCCTCACCACCGGCGAGACCGCGATGTACAAGCTTGCCGGGCAGATTCCCGATGGCGTGGTGATCGGTGCGCGCGGCCCCTACGGCCCCTACGCCCCGGACAGCGAGCTGAACCGCTGGTTCTCGTCGACGTTCGCCGACCGCTACGGCGTGCCGCCCAACTACGCGGCGTATCAGATGGCGCAGGCGATCCTCGGCACCAAGGCGGCGTGGGAGAAGGCCGCGGCCGCCAACGGCGGCAAGCGCCCGGCTACCGACCAGGTGATCGCGGCGTTCGAGCGCCTGAGCTTCGAGAGCCCGGCGGGCAAGGTCGAGATGGCGATCGGCGCCGGCCACCAGGCGATCACCGAGACCGCGTACGGCGTGAGCAGGATGGTCAAGGGCAGGATGACCGTCGCCAACGTCAAGCGCTACCCGGCGACGATGGTCAATCCGCCCGATGGCGTGAAGGCCGAGGACTGGATCGCCAGAGGGTTCAAGAAATAGTCTGGAACAACTTCTTGCCGTCCTGATCGACGGCATCATCTACTCGGCCTGGCTGTTCGTCGCCGCGGTCGGACTGACGCTGATCTACGGCGTCATGAAGATCGTCAACGTGACGCACGGCAGCTTCTACGCGCTCGGCGCCTACGCGGCCGCGTCGATCACCGGGGCGCTGCTGGCGAAGGGGATGCCGCCGTCGCTGTCCTACGCCGTGCTGCTCGGCTCGGCGCTGCTGGTGTCGGTCGTGGTGGCGCCGCTGATCGAGCGCGGCATCCTGCGCTTCATGTATGCCAAGGACGAGGTGGTGATCCTGCTCATCACCTACGCCCTGTTCCTGATCCTGGAGGACGTCATCAAGCTGGTCTGGGGCGTCAACCCGTATTTCATCGCCGAACCCTACGGCCTGCTCGGCAGCTTCGACCTCCTCGATCTCACCTATCCGTACTACAACCTGATCCTGGTGGGCGTGGCCGTCGCCTGCGGCGCAGGGCTCACCTGGCTGCTCGGCAACACGCGCACCGGCAAGCTGCTGGTGGCGGTGATCCACGACACCGAGATGAGCCGCGCGATGGGCATCGATGTCGAGCGCATGTACCTCTATACCTTCACCTTCGGCTCGCTGCTGGCGGCGATCGGCGGCGCCTTCACCGCGCCGACCGTGTCGGTGGTGCCGGGGCTGGGCGTCGAGGTGATCGTGCTGTCGTTCGCGGTGGTGGTGATCGGCGGCCTGGGCAGCCTGCCTGGCGCGGCGCTGGGCGCGTTGATCGTCGGCCTGGTGCGCTCGGCCACCATCCATTACCTGCCGCAGGCCGAGCTGTTCGTCATCTACCTGGTGATGGCGATGGTGCTCGCCTTCAGGCCGCGCGGCCTGTTCAGCCTGGCCGAGGCGAGGAAGATCTGAACCGCGACCGCACGCCGCGCACGCTCGGGCTGATCCTGCTCGCGTTGCTGGCGGGCGGGCAGTTCCTGCCGCAATGGCTGCTGTTCCTGCTGACCATCGCGCTGGCCAAGGGGCTGGTGGTGCTCGGCCTGCTGATCCTGCTGCGCTGCGGCCTGGTGTCGTTCGGCCAGGCGCTCTACTACTGCATCGGCGCCTACACCGCCGGCCTGCTCGGGCGCCGGTTCGGGTTCAGCGACCTGGCGGGCGTGATGCTCGCCGGCATGGCGGCCGCGGGCGCCGTCGCCTTCGTGCTGGGATTCCTGCTCGCCCGCTACCGCAGCATCTTCTTCGGCCTGCTGAGCCTCGCGCTCTCGATGATCCTGTACGGGCTGCTGGTCAAGACCGAGGCGCTCGGTTCGAGCGACGGCTTTCACGTCGTGCGATCGACGCTGTTCGGCGCCCATCCTGCGGATGGCTGGGTGCGCTACGCGGTGCTGGCGGTCGCGGCGATCGCGGCGTGCGCCGCCGCGGCTCTGGTGCACCGCTACCTCGGCACGCCGCTCGGCCGGCTCGCGCCGGCGATCAAGGACAACGAAATCCGCGTCGAGTACATGGGCGCCTCGGCGCGCCATGCGATCCACGTCAAGTACGTGATCGCGGCGGCGCTCGCGGGGCTGGGCGGCGCGCTCGCCGCCGCCACCGTCGGGCACATCGACCCGGAGATGGCCTACTGGACGACCTCGGGCGAATTCATCTTCATCACCATCCTGGCGGGCACCGGCAGCGTGATCGCGCCGTTTCTCGGCGCGCTCATCTTCGGCATCATCCAGACGGTGGCCTTCGACGTCTCGCCCAACACCTGGCAGATGGTGCTCGGCTCGTCGCTGCTGGCGGTGATCGTGTTCCTGCCGAACGGCCTGTGGTCGCTTTTCCGCCGGCGCTTCAGATGAACACGATTCTTCATGCAAAACAGCTGAGCAAGAGCTTCGGCGCCGTCACCGCGGCAGCGAACGTGGACGCCGCCATCGAGAAGGACTCGATCGTCGGGCTCATCGGCACCAACGGCGCGGGCAAGACCACCTTCATCAACATGATCACGGGCTACCTCAAGCCCGACAGCGGCCGCATCCACTACGAAGGCCGCGACATCACCGCGCTCGCGCCGCGCGACATCACGCGCATCGGCATCTGCCGCTCGTTCCAGATCCCGCAGCTCTACGCCTCGCTCACCGTGTTCGAGAACATGATGATCGGCATCGGCGTGGTGCTGCGCAACGCGGGCCGCGGCGGCTTCTTCTCGCGCGGCCGCGCCCGCGTGCCGGGCCACGACCTGCCGGCGGAGGAGGTCGCCGAGCGCATCCTCGAACGCTTCGGCCTGGCCGAATACCGCGACCGCAACGCGCAGGTGCTGCCCGGCGGCGTGCGCAAGCTCCTCGACATCGCGCTCACCCTGGTCGCGCGGCCCAAGATCCTGCTGCTGGACGAGCCCACCAGCGGCGTGTCGGCGGAGGAGAAGTTCGCGATCATGGAAATGATCATGCAGGCGGTGCGCGCCGAGGGCATCACGGTGCTGTTCGTCGAGCACGACATGGAGGTGGTGAGCCGCTTCGCCGAGCGCGTGCTCGCTTTCTACGACGGGCGCATCATCGCCGACGCGGCGCCGCAGGTCGCGCTGGCCGATGCGGAGGTGCAGCGCTACGTGGTGGGCGGGGTGCTGCGTGCTTAAGCTCGTCAACCTCAACGTCTCGATCCAGGCGGTGCAGATCCTGAGGGACATTTCGCTCGAGCTCGCCGACGGCAGCATGGCCGGCCTGATCGGGCGCAACGGCGCCGGCAAGACCACGCTGATGAAGAGCATCATGGGAATCCTCAAGGTGTCCAGCGGCTCGATGAGCTTCCGGGGCGCCGACCTGCTCGCGACGCCGACCTGGCGCCGCACGCGCATGGGCATCGGCTACATGCCCGAGGACCGGCGCCTGATACCCGATTTGATGGTGGAGGAGAACCTGCTGCTGCCTGCCTGGGCGGCGAAGCTGCCCGACGCGGCGCGGCGCCTGGAGAAGGTCTATCGCCTGATCCCGGAACTGCGCGAGTTCGCCCTGCGCAAGGGCTCGCAGCTCTCGGGCGGCCAGCAGAAGCTGGTGGCGATCGGCCGCGCCCTGATGTGCGGCGACAAGCTGCTGCTGCTCGACGAGCCGTTCGAGGGCGTGGCGCCGGCGCTGGCGCACCGGCTGGTGGACGTCGTCGGCAGCCTCAAGGCCGAGGGCATGTCGGTGATCCTGTCGGAATCCGACCTGCAGCATTCGGAGCGCATGGTGGACCGCATCCTCGTCATCGACCGCGGCGCGCTGCGTGAATGACCCGCGCGAGGTGCGCCGGGCCATCCGCCGCGGCGAGCATCCGGGCCACACGGCGGGACTCGCGCCGGGCCACGTGCAGGGCAACCTGTGCATCCTGCCGCGCGAATATGCGGCGGAATTCGCGCAGTTCTGCGAGCGCAATCCCAAGCCCTGCCCGCTGCTGGCCGCATCGGCGCCGGGGGAGCCGCGGCTGCCCGCGCTCGGCGCGGACCTCGACATCCGCACCGACCTGCCGCGCTACCGCGTGTTCCGCGACGGCAGGCTGACGGAGGAAGTCGGCGACATCCGGGCGCTGTGGCGCGAGGACTTGGTCGCCTTCGTCCTCGGCTGTTCGTTTTCCTTCGAGCAGGCGCTGGTCGAGGCGGGCCTGCGCCTGCGCTATGTCGAGCAAGGCAGGAACGTGCCGATGTACCGCACCAGCATCGACACCGCGCCCGCCGGCCGCTTCCGCGGCAAATTGGTGGTGTCGATGCGCCCGTTCAAGCCCGCGGATGCGATCCGCGCCATCGAGATCACCTCCCGCTATCCGAGGGTGCACGGCGCGCCGGTGCATATCGGCCGCCCGGATCTCATCGGCATCGCGGATCTCGCCCGCCCCTGGGAGGGCGACCCCACCGAAGTGCGCGCGGACGAGCTGCCGCTGTTCTGGGCCTGCGGCATCACGCCGCAGTCGGTGGTGCTCGAGGCCCGCCCGTCGCTGTGCATCACGCACGCACCCGGTCACATGCTGGTCACCGACCTGGTAAACGCCAGCCTCGCGGGCGCGTAATGCTCGAGATGGCGAATCGCTGGCTCGCGGGCTTCGAGCAGGCGCTCGGGGAACACGACGCCGCGCGGCTCGAGACGCTGTTTCATCCCGACAGCCATTGGCGCGACGTACTGGCGCTGACCTGGAGCATCAGGACGCTCAACGGCCGGGCTGATGTTCTGAAGGAATTGATTTCAATTGAAGAGCGAATCCATCCGACTGGCTTCAGGACGGACCCGCAGCGGACCGCGCCGCGCCGCGTGACGCGCGCCGGCACCCCGGCGATCGAGGCGATCTTCCAGTTCGAGACGGCAGAAGGCCGCGGCAACGGGGTGCTGCGCCTCCTTGCGGAAGAAAACAAACCACCGCGGGCGTGGACCCTGCTCACGGCGCTCGACGAGATCAAGGGCTTCGAGGAACAGCGCGGGAAATCCTTCGCCGCGAATGCCGGGAAAGATCCGCTCGTGCTGGTGGTGGGGGGCGGGCAGGCCGGGCTCTCCATCGCCGCGCACCTGAAACAACTGCAAGTCGACGCGCTGATCGTGGATCGCTGGGGGCGCATCGGCGACAACTGGCGCAAGCGCTACCAGGCGCTGACCCTCCACAACCAGAAGCACGTCAACCACCTGCCCTACCTGCCGTTCCCGCCGAATTGGCCCGCCTACATCCCCAAGGACAAGCTGGCCGATTGGTTCGAGGCCTATGTCGAGAGCATGGAGCTCAACTACTGGACCGGCACGGAATTCAAGGGCGGGGACTACGACGCCGGCGCGGGGCGCTGGTCCGTCGTGATGCAGCGGCCGGATGGCACCCGGCGGCAATTGCATCCGCGGCACATCGTCCTCGCGACCGGCGCCAGCGGGATTCCCAGCCTGCCCGACATCCCGACCTTGCGGAACTTCCGCGGCAAGGTGCTGCACTCCAGCCAATACGGCGACGGCAAGGAATGGCAGGGGAAAAACGCCCTCGTCATCGGCAGCGGCAACAGCGGCCACGACATCGCGCAGGACCTCCACTCGAGCGGCGCCAAGGTCACGCTGGTGCAGCGCAGCCCGACCCTGATCGTCAACATCGAGCCGAGCGCGCAATTTCCCTACGCGCTGTACAGCGAGGGGCCGCCGCTGGAAGACTGCGACCTGATTACCGCCTCGATGCCGCTTCCCCTTGCAAGAAAGAGCCACCAGCTCCTGACCGAACAGGCGAAGCAGGCGGACAAGAAGCTACTCGACGCGCTCGAGCGCGTGGGGTTCAAGCTCGATTTCGGCGAGGACGGCACCGGCTGGCAATTCAAGTACCTCACCCGCGGCGGCGGCTACTACTTCAACGTCGGCTGTTCCGACCTGATCGTCGAAGGCAAGATCGGCCTCGCGCAGTTCTCCGAGTTGGACAAGCTTTTGCCGGGAACCGATCTCGTCGTGCTCGCGACCGGCTACAAAGGGCAGGAGCACCTGGTACGCAAGCTGTTCGGCGATGCCATCGCGTCCCGCGTCGGCCCGATCTGGGGATTCGGCGAGGAACAGGAGCTGCGCAACATGTTCACGCGCACCGCGCAGCCCGGCCTGTGGTTCATCGCCGGGAGTTTTGCCCAGTGCCGCATCTACTCGAAGTATCTCGCGCTGCAGATCAAGGCCTGCGAGCTCGGGCTGCTGCCCCGGCAGCGCGAGGTGGTCCCCTAGCGCTACTGCTTCAGCACGCGCCGGATAAGGTCGGCGAGAACGTTCTTGGTGTAGGGCTTGGTGACGTAGCCGTCGGCGCCGAGCACCAGCCCGCGGCCGATGTCGGCCGGATCGTTTTTCGCGGTGAGCATCACGACCGGCAGGCTGGCGTATTTCGGATGCCGGCGCATCTTCGCCAGCAGCTCGAAGCCGTCGCCGTCGGGCAGCTCCACATCGAGCAGCAGCAGGTCGGGCGCGCCGTGATCCAGCATGCTCTGCAGGAAGCTTTGCACCGAGAAAGCGACGCGCACCTTGAAGCCCGCCATGGTGAGCCGGAGGTCGGCGAGCGCGCGCTGGTCCGGATCGTCTTCCACGATCAGGATCTCGGTCTCGCGCGGCGCCTTCGGCACGCCGCGCCGGCTGCTGGCGCGATCGGCCGCGAGATAAGCCCCGGTGCGCGTCAGCTCGGCGCCCGCGGACTTGCCCTGGCGCAGGAAATTCTCCTGGTTGATGACCACGGTCCGGTTGTCTTCGACCGGGATGGTGGCATCGGCTTCCAGCTCCTCGATCAGCCGGAGCTCGGCGAGCTCCTCGAGCCAGTCGTCGAGCATTTCCTTCGGGTAGTGGCGCAGCAGGTCCTTGGTCACGCCGCCGTGGCCGTGGAAATCCATCAGCCAGAGAATGCGCCGGTAATCGGCGGGCACCGCGGTGTCTTCCGATTCCCAGGCCGCGCGGCCGGTCACGGTCACGCGGTAGACGAGCTCCCGCCTGCTCATGATGGCGTCCCCACGGGGATTCGAACCCCGGTTACCGCCGTGAAAGGGCGATGTCCTAGGCCTCTAGACGATGGGGACATCCGGTGCCGCTTTCCTGCGAAGTGGTGGAGGTAACCGGGATCGAACCGGTGACCTCTTGCATGCCATGCAAGCGCTCTCCCAGCTGAGCTATACCCCCGACCGAGGGGCGAAATTATATCGCACGCCACTACGGGCAAGGCCCCAGCCTACGCCCGCCGATGCGCGAATTGACGCCGACTTTCTTGTTGGAGACCACCGCGGTGAGATCGAGCTCGCCGCTCATGGTCTGCGTGCCGTAGTTCACCTTGCCGGTGCCGACCATCGGGAATTGGCCGGTGCAGCTGACGTCGAAGCTGTAGGTGCCGCCGCTCTCGCTGCGATTGGAGAACTCGCAGGTGCCCGAGCCGGGGTTGAGCACGCGGCTCGGGTTGCGCGCATCCTCCGCGGTGAGGCATTGCGTCTTTGCGATCGGGCCGATCGGCTGCGCCATGCCCTCCATCTGCGTGGTGACGGTGAGCTCCCAGTTGCCGGGCTCGGGATCGGCCCAGGCCGCGACGGGGAGCGCGAGCAGCGGGAGAAGGAACAACGACCTGGCCATCATGGCTACCTCCGGGATTTGTCGGCGCCGAGCCGTTCGAAATTTTCGTCGCGCAGGTGGGTGAGCAGCATATCGCCGCCGGGCGCGACGCGGAATTCGCCGTAGCGCGCGCGGCTGTACTGGCCGCCGGTTCCCTCCTGGAAGAAAAACGCATTGGTGGCGAACTTCACCTGCTCTTCGCGCACGCGGTAGCGCAGGCGCGCCTCGCCCGCCGCCAGCGGCTCGCCGGCGTCGTGCCGCACGAAGCTGCCGAGGCCGCGCTCGCCGATGCGCACCACGATGCGCCCATCCTGCGCCGGCGTCTTGGCGGAGCGCGCGCGCCCGAAAACCTGATCGGCCACCCTGACGCGCAGCGCCATGTAGTCGCCCTGCATCAGCGAGCGCGGATCCACCGGCGCGAGCTCCAGCAGCACGAGCTGGCCTTCGGCGAGAAGCGTCTCGCGATCGTGGATGATCCAGTTCACCGCGACGAGGAACAGCAGCCCCGCCGCCACCGCGATGGCTTTAAGCATGATGGGCCTCCCGGGCGCCAGCTTGCGGCTCGGGCCACCAGTGCCGCAGGGCGAGGCGCGCGACCAGCAGCGCGAACCCGGCAGCGGCGAGCAGGCCCGATTTCTCCAGCAGCGTCACTTGCATCGAATAGTAGTAATGCGAGAGATAGCCGAGCAGCGCGAGTATGCCGAGGCCGGCCAGCACGCGGTCGGCGTTGGCATAGCCCACGATCAGGATCGCCACCGCCGGGGCGACCCCCGGCGCCTTGAACGAGGCAATGCCGAGGATCAGCGCGCCCGCCAGGCCGACGCGTCCCTGCGCGGAGCCGAGCGCCAGGCCCTCGCGCCGCAGCAGCATCGCCACCGCCCACAGGAGGACGGCGAGCGAGGCCAGGCGCCCGAGCCAGGCGCCGGATTCACCGAGTTGCAGGCCGTGGCCTCGGAATCCGAGCACCATCCCCGCCAGGCCGCCGTGCAGCACGGCGACCTGCACCGCCGCCAGCGCGAGGCCGTAGACGCCGGCGCGCACCATGGCGCCGAAGCGCGCCAGCTCGAACTCGCGTAGCGCCAGCCAGACGAACGCGCCAGTCATCAGGGCGGGAATGAAGGCGAACAGCCCGGCGTCGAACAGGGCGTAAGCCGCGGCGAGCGCGCCCGACCAGGCGGCCCACAGGCGGTGCACGAAGTTGGGCACCAGCACGAAGAGCAGCGCCTGCTGCAACGTGACGTAGAGCGCGATGCCCATGATGGAGCGTTCGAACATCTGCACGGCGCCGAACACCAGCAGCGCCTGCCCGGCCAGGCTCACCGCGAGGCCGAACTGGGCGACGAAATCGCTTTTCGGCGCGGCGCGAAAGATGAACACCGCCGCTGCGCAGGCCGCCGCGCCCACCCCGAAGGAGGCGCCGGCGCTTTTCATCACGAAGGCGAAGCCGGCGCCGACGAATCCCAGCAGGAACAGCGCGCCGATCCAGCCGGCGATGCCGAGCATCAGGCGCACGAACCAGGGCACGCCCGCCTCGCCTCGCTGCGGCGCGTCGCCCGAGACCAGGCCGCCCTCCCGCAGTCGCGCCCAGAGGGCGTCCCGAGTCAAAGTGCTCATGCGCCCTCCTCGGTCGCCACCTGCTTGAGCCAGTAGCCGCCGGCGGCCGACAGGCCGATCACCAGCAGGCCGAGCAGCAGGAATCCGCTGCCGTCCCTCATCGTCATCTGCTTGGCGACAAAAGCGGTCACGATCACGATCACCGAAAGCACGCCGGCCGCGAGCACGTAAACATCGCGGATCCAGCGCCGGTAGGCAAGGTAGGCGGCCGCGATCCACAGGCCCCACAGCGGCACGCCCCAGTGGCTCGCCTCTCTTCCCGGCTCCTGCCAGTCGAGGATGTCGTGCAGCCCGAGCGCGGTGATCAGCGCGCCGCTCGCGGTGGCCACCAGGCGCACCGACCAGCGCTCGCGCAGCCATTCGATGCCGGCCGCCGCCAGGCCTTCCCAGGCCGCGAGCGCCGCCGTGTTGAGACCGAACAGCAGCCAGAGCAGCTTCTCGGGCGCGAACAGCATGCCCCACATGAATCGCAGGGTGATGAAATAAAGCGCCACGGCGACATTCACCAGCACCAGCCAGAAAATCCACAGCGGCGTGAAGCGGGCCACCAGCACCCAGGGCAGGATGGCGGCGGCCCAGGCCGCGAACAGCTCGAAGGTGTCGGCGCCGGTCTGGTAGGTCTGGCCGACGAGCGCCAGCAGGGCGCCGGCGACGAGCGCGGCGAAAAGCAGCGCGGCTTTGCCGGCGATGGCGTCGACGCCCGCGCGCCAGACGAAGGCGAGCGCAACGAGGATCGGCACTTCCGCCAGCGCGAACTTGGCGTAGCGCCCGAGGTCCTGCCAGTTGAAGGCGAGAAAGAAGATCACGGCCGCGCCGAGCAGCACCACGCCCATGAAGAGCAGCATGCGATCGAGGAAGCGCCGCCAGCCGGCCGCCTCCGGCAGCACGCCGGCGAGTTGGAGCGCCTCGCGCAGCCGGCCGGCCGGGATACGGCCCTGATCGGACCAGTCGAGGATGTCGTTGCGGTTCGATTTCACGGCTTCACCTCCAGTCGCCACGCAAGGCAAGCACCTGCGCCTGCAGGAATTCGGGCGTCGCCCTGGCGGCGGGCACCGGCTCGCCCACCGCGAGGCCGATGGTCCAGAACGGACGCATCCGCCACGGCCTGGTCATCGCCGCGCCGCCCCGGCGCGAGAAGAACGAGCCCCACAGGCCGCGCAGCGCGATCGGGATCACCGGCACCGGCGTCGCCTCGAGGATGCGCGAGATCCCCGGGCGGAAGGGCGCGAGCTCGCCCGAGTCGGTGATGCGGCCTTCCGGAAAGATGGCGATCAGGTCGCCTGCCGCGAGGCCCTTGGCCACTTCGGCGAAAGCGCTTTCCATCATCTGCGGGTCTTCCCTGGCCGGGGCGATCGGGATGGTGCGGCCGGTGCGGAACACGAACGACAGCACCGGCAGCCTGAAGATGCGGTGGTCCATGACGAAGCGGATCGGCCGGCGGCAGGCGGCGGCGAGCACCAGCGCATCGACGAAGCTGACGTGGTTGCAGACGATCAACGCCGCGCCCTCGTCGGGAATGCGCTCGACGCCCGCCTGCTCCAGCCGGTACACCGAGTGCACCAGCAGCCAGACGATGAAGCGCATCAGGAATTCGGGCACCAGCGTGTAGATGTAGAGCGCCACCGCGGCGTTCATCAGCCCGACCACGAGATACAGCTGCGGCAGCGTGAGGTGCTGGTGCAGCAGCGTCGCCGTCATCGCCGCCGCAACCACCATGAACAGCGCGTTCATGATGTTGTTGGCGGCGATGATGCGCGCGCGGTGCGAGGGCTCGCAGCGGCTCTGGATCAGCGCGTACAGCGGCACGCTGTAGAAGCCGCCGAACATCGCCAGCAGGAAAAGGTCCGCCATCACGCGCCAGTTGGCGCCCGCGGCGAGGAAGGCGTCGACGCCGGCGAGCCCGGCGGGCGCCATGCCGCGCGTCGCGAGCCACAGGTCGGCGGCGAACAGCGTCATGCCGATCGAGCCGAAGGGCACCAGGCCGATCTCCACCTTGTGCCCCGAGAGGCGCTCGCACAGCAGCGAGCCGGCGCCGATGCCGATCGAGAACACCGCCAGCAGCAGCGTCACCACGTCCTGGTCGCCGCCGAGCGTCTCCTTGGCGAAGCCGGCGAAGGTGGTGAGGAAGATCGAGCCGAAGAACCACAGCCAGGAGATGCCGAGCAGCGACAGGAACACCGTGCGGTTGCCGCGCGCGACCATCAGGTTGCGCCAGGTCTCGCTCACCGGGTTCCAGTTGATGCGCAGGTCGGGCTCGGGCGAGGGCGAACGCGGCACAAAGCCCGCCGCGACGCGGCCGGCGAGCGCGAGCGCGAGCGTTGCCGCCGCCACCAGGCTCGGCCCCTTGCCGGGCACCCCGACCAGCACGCCGCCCGCGAGCGTGCCGAGCAGGATGGCGACGAAGGTGCCCGACTCGATCATGCCGTTGCCGCCGGTCAGCTCGGTGGCGTGCAGGTGCTGCGGCAGGTAGGCGTACTTCACCGGGCCGAACAGCGTCGAATGCAGGCCCATCAGGAACACGCCGCCGAACAGCAGCGCGGCGCTCGCGCCGGCGAAGCCGGCGCCGATCACCAGCATGATCGCGATCTCGAGGTTCTCGACGAAGCGGATCAGCGCCGCCTTGTCGTATTTATCCGCCAGCTGCCCCGCGGTGGCCGAGAACAACACGAACGGCAGGATGTAGAGCCCGCCGATGACGGCGCCGGCGGAGGTCGCTTCGAGGCCGCCCCATTGCGCCGCCTGGTAGGTGGCGAGCACGGTGAAGGCGAACTTGAAGACGTTGTCGTTCGCGGCGCCGAGGAACTGCGTGAGAAAGAACGGCAGGAAGCGCCGCTCGGCCAGCAGGCGAAATTGGCTTCGGTCCTCCACCACCGGCGCTGCCTCCCCCTGTCCGGCTAGCCCCCTTCGAGATGCGCCGCCAGCCGGCGCATCACCGTCTCGCGCCCCAGCAGCTCGAGCACCGCGTCGAGCGACGGCGTCTGGGTCCGGCCGGTGACGAGCAGGCGCACCGGCATCGCGAGCTCGGGCATCTTAAGCCCGGCCGCCTTGAGCACCGCGCTGATGGCCGCGGCAAGCGATTTGCGGTCCCACGGCGTCGCCGCCAGGCTCGCCTGCAGCAGCTTCAGCGCGGGTCGCGTCTTGTCGTTGACCAGCCCGGCGAGGTCCTTCGCGGCGGGGTTGGCGTACTGGTAGAACATGCGCGCGTTCTCCGCCAGGTGCACCACGGTGTTGGAACGGTCCTTGAGCAGCGCCACCACCTGGTCGATCGGCGGGCCGGACTTGCAGTCGACCTCCATGTCCTGCAGCACCAGCTCGGTAAGGCCGGACAGGCGCATGTCGTCCGCGTTCTTCATGTGCTGCTGGTTCACCCAGGCGAGCTTCTCCGGGCTGAACTGCGCGGGCGATTTCGACACGTGCGCCAGGTCAAACCAGGATACAAAGGATTTTTTATTAAAAATCTCCTCATCTCCATGCGACCAGCCGAGGCGCGCCAGGTAATTCACCATCGCCTCGGGCAGGAAGCCTTCGTCGCGGTACTGCAGCAGGCTCACCGCGCCGTGGCGCTTGGAAAGCCGCTCGCCGTCGGCGCCGAGGATCATCGGTACATGGGCAAACCGCGGTAGCGGTTCGCCCATTGCATTGAAGATATGGATCTGCCGCGGCGTGTTGTTGACGTGATCGTCGCCGCGGATCACGTGCGTGATCTCCATGTCGAGGTCGTCCACCACCACGCCGAAGTTGTAGGTCGGCACGCCGTCGGCGCGCAGCAGCACCAGGTCGTCGAGCTCGGCGTTGGGGAAATCGATGCGGCCCTTGACCAGGTCGTCCCAGCCCACCGCGCCCTCTTCCGGGGTGCGGAAGCGGACCACCGGTTTCTGATCGGCGGGAGGATTCAGGCCGAGGGCCTTGGCGCGTTCCGGGCGCCAGCGTCCGTCGTACCTCGGCTTTTCGCCCTTCTGCAGCTGCTGCTTGCGCAGTTCATCCAGCTCTTCGCGGGTCATCCAGCAGCGATAGGCGTTTCCCCTCGCGATCAGCTGGTCGGCCACTTCTTCGTAGCGCTGCAGGCGCTTCATCTGGAACGCCGGGCCCTCGTCCCAGTCGATGCCGAGCCACTTCAGGCCTTCGAGGATGGCGTCGACCGATTCCCCGGTCGAGCGCTCGAGGTCGGTGTCCTCGATGCGCAGGATGAACTTGCCGCCGTGCCGGCGCGCGTAGGCCCACGAGAAAAGCGCGGTACGCGCCCCTCCGATGTGCAGGTAACCGGTCGGGCTCGGAGCAAAGCGGGTTCGAATCGTCATGGTAAGCGGGTGCGGACCATCAGTCGGTGCCGCCTTCCACCGGGAAGCGTTGCGCGCGCCAGCGCAGCATGCCGCCGGAGAGGTTGGCGACCTTGGCGAAGCCCGCCTTGCCCAGCATGACCGTGGCCTGAGCCGAGCGCGCACCCGAGCGGCACACCGTCACGATGGGTTTCGTTTTATCCAATGAAGAGATTTTTTCATTTAAAGATCCGAGCGGCACCAGCACCGCTCCCGCCACATGCCCCAGCGACCCGTTGTATTCGTCGGGCTCGCGCACGTCGACGATCTGCACGTCGCGCAGGTGCTCCTCGAGCCAGTGCGGCTGCACTTCCCAGATGCCGGCGAACGTATAGGTGAGCGGGGCCCAATCGGGATCCTTTACCAGATTAACTTCCTGTTGGGGTTGTCCGCAGCGCAGATTCGCAGGGACGGCAACCTCCATCTGCTTGGGGTGCGCGAGCCCGAGGTGGTCCATGTAGCCGGTGAAATCGCCCTCGCCCACCGACTCGGCGAGGCGCGGGTTGTACATCTTCTCCTCGCCCACGCTGCTCGCGGTGAGGCCGCGGTAGTCGTGCGCCGGGTAGATCAGGCAGCCGTCGGGCAGCGAGAACACCTGCTCGCGCACGGAGCGGAACAGCGTCTTCGCGCTGCCCTGCTGGAAGTCGGTGCGGCCGCAACCGCGGATCAGCACCGCGTCGCCGGTGAAGGCCATCGAGCGGTCGTCGAGCACGTAGGTCATGCAGCCGTTGGTGTGACCGGGGGTAGCACGTGCCTCGAGTTTTCGCTTTCCAAACGGAATGAGTTGTTTATCCTGTAAAAGCAAATCAGCCCCCTGCGCTCCGCTCTCCTTCGAAATCGCAATCCTGCTGCCCAGCTTCTGCTTCAGCAACCAAGCCGCGGTAACGTGGTCGGCGTGAATGTGCGTCTCGAGCGTCCAGGCGAGCTTGAGGCCGAGCTCCTCGACCAGCGCGGCGTCGCGCCGCGCCTGCTCGAACACCGGATCGATCAGCACCGCCTCGCGCGCCGCCGGATCGGCGAGCAGATAGGTGTATGTTGAGGACTGCGGATCGAAAAGCTGGCGAAACACGACCATGACTCACTTTACCCCAGTCGCCTCGCTCGCTGGCGGCGTCCTTATCGGGGCCGCAGCGGTTTGGCTGCTCGCAGTCAACGGCCGCATCGCCGGCGTGAGCACCATCCTGCACGGGCTCGTGGTGCTGCCGAAGAACGATCGCACTTGGCGCGTCGCATTCCTGGCCGGCCTGATTGCCGCCGGATTCCTGTGGCAGGTTTTCACGCCCCCATTTCCTGCGCGTGAAGGATTTGGCCTGGGCTGGGCCGCGGCCGCGGGGCTGCTGGTCGGCTACGGCACGCGCCTGGGCAACGGCTGCACCAGCGGCCACGGCGTCTGCGGACTGGGGCGGCGCTCGCTGCGCTCGCTGGTCGCGGTCTGCGTCTTCATGGCGACCGGGATGATCTCGGTGTACATCGCCCGGCATCTGCTGCACCTCCCGTCATGAAGAACCTTTCCGCTTTCGGCGCCGGGCTGCTGTTCGGCATCGGCCTCTGGCTCTCGGGCATGGCCAACCCGCGCAAGGTGCTCGACTTCCTCGATGTCACCGGCGACTGGGACCCGAGCCTTGTGCTGGTGATGGGCGGAGCGGTCGCGGTGACGCTTTCTTTTTTTGGTCCTTTGATTCGACAACACCACCTGGAATTTCCACAGGCGATCGACGTCCGTCTCGTTGCCGGAGCGGCGATCTTCGGTCTGGGCTGGGGCCTGGGCGGTTACTGCCCGGGACCGGCGCTCACCGCGCTCGCCAACCTGACCGCCGAGGCCCTCGTGTTCGTCGCCGCGATGGTCGCCGGAGGGCTGTTTGCTAAAATTGCAGGCATTCCAGGCCCGGGTCGTTAGCTCAGCGGTAGAGCACTGCTCTCACACAGCAGGGGCCACTGGTTCGATCCCAGTACGACCCACCAGTCCCCATGCAAGCCGACATCTATGAGATGACGCTTCGCCTCCTCGCCGCCCTCGCGGCGGGCGCGGCGATCGGCTACGAGCGCTCCTACCACGGCCGTCCGGCGGGCTTCCGCACCCACGCGCTGGTGTGCATGGCCTCGGCGCTGCTGATGCTGGTGACCGTCTACGAGCTTCACTGGATGGGAGCGTCGATCGGGCGCGTGCAGATCGACCCGACGCGCATGGCGCAGGGCATCATGACCGGCATCGGCTTCCTCGGCGCCGGCGCCATCATCAAGGAAGGCCTGACGGTGCGCGGCCTGACCACCGCGGCCTCGATCTGGATCACCGCGGCGATCGGCATCCTCGCCGGCATCGGCTTCTATTTCCCGCTGGTGGTGTCGGTGGTGCTCACCATCGGCGTGCTGTCGGTGTTCGTCTGGATCGAGGCGCGCATGCCGACCCAGGCCTACTACCGCTTCGAGGTCCGCTTCCGCGCCGAAGCCGGCATGGACGAGGCGGCGCTGCGCGCGCTGGTGATGCGCCACGGCTTCACCACCGCCAACATGACCTACCGCATGGACCAGGACCGCCAGCGCCACCACAGCATGACGCTGCGCACCGCCGACCGCTCGGCGGTGGCCCGCCTGGCCGACGAGCTGGAGAAGTCCGCGCCGGTGCACGAGTTCCGCATCGCGCCCACGGGCGAGTAAGGTCGCCGTGGGCGAGACCAAGCCAGGCGTCACGCTCGCCGACGTGCGCGCGGCGGCCGGGCGCATCGCCGGCGCGATCGAGCGCACGCCCTGCCTGCACAGCCGCACCCTGTCGCGGCTCACCGGCGCCGAGGTGTTCCTCAAGTTCGAGAACCTGCAATTCACCGCATCGTTCAAGGAGCGCGGCGCGCTCAACAAGCTGCTCTCGCTCCCCGACGCGGCGCGCCGGCGCGGCGTGATCGCGATGAGCGCCGGCAACCACGCGCAGGCGGTCGCCTACCACGCCGCGCGCCTCGGCATCCGCGCCGTCATCTACATGCCGGTCGGCTCGCCCAACTCGAAGGTTCACAACACGCAGGTGCACGGCGCCGAAGTGGTGCTGGAAGGCGAGACGCTCGCCGAATCGGCGCGCGGCGCTCACCGGCGCGCGACGCAGGAGAGCCTGACCTTCGTGCACCCCTACGACGACCCGCTGGTGATCGCCGGCCAGGGCACGTTGGCGCTCGAGATGCTCGAAGCGGTGCCGGATCTCGAAGTCCTGCTGGTGCCGGTGGGCGGCGGCGGGTTGATTTCCGGGGTGACGATTGGCACTTCCGAAAAAAAAGATCTTCAGGTTGTCGGCGTGGAATCAAAATCCTATCCGGCGATGCATCAACGCCTCGCCGGCCGGCCGGTGAGCGTCGGCGGCGACACCATCGCCGAGGGCATCGCGGTCAAGGACGTGGGCGAATTTGCCTTTTCCCTTCTGCAGAAACATTCCATACCGGTGCTGACTGTGTCCGAGGAGACCATCGAGCGCGCGGTGATGGCGCTGTTCGAGATCGAGAAGACGGTGGCCGAGGGCGCGGGCGCGGCGGGGCTCGCGGCACTGCTCGAGTACCCGCAGCGCTTCGCCGGCAAGCGCGTCGGCGTGCCGCTGACCGGCGGCAACATCGACAGCCGCGTGCTCGCCTCGGTGCTGATGCGCGGGCTGGTGCGCGACGGCCGCCTGGTGCGGCTGCGCGTCTCCATGCCCGACGTCGCCGGCAGCCTCGCGCGGGTCACGGCGCTGATTGCGGAAGCCGGCGGCAACATCGTCGAGGTGCAGCACCAGCGCATGTTCGGCGCCGGCTCGGTGCGCTCGACCGAGGTCGAGTTCCTGGTCGAGACGCGCGACCGCGCCCATACCGACGCGCTGCTCGCGGCGCTGGCGAAGAACGGCGTCAGCGCGACCCTGCCGTAGAGGCCCTTCTAGTACCCGCCGCCCCCGCCGCCGCCCGCGCCGCGCTGGGCTTCGGCGTAGCCTTCGCGCCAGCCCTCCATATAGGGCGTCTCGCCGGCGCGCACGCCGACCTGGCTGCATTGCGTTGCCAGACTGCCGATCTGCGGCTGGATGCCGTAGTTGCGGGCATCGCGGAAGCCGAGCTGGTACCAATCGGTGCTGCGGCACTCCGCCTCGGTCATCTGCGCCGAGCAGCCGCCCAGCAGGGCCACCAGACTGAAAACCGAAAGATATTTGCCGTTCACATCGAACCTCCTCCTCCTCCACCGCCACCGCTTCCCATGCGCCCCTGCGTTTCGCTGTAGCCGTCGCGCCACCCCGCCATGTAGGCCGACTCGCTGGGGCGGATATTGAAATTGCCGCACTGCATCGCGTAGCGGTCCAACTGCGGCTGGATGCCGTAGTAGCGGGCGTCGATATCGCCGAGCTTGTACCAGTCGGCGGCGCGGCACTCGGCCTCGGTCATGGGCGTCGCGCAGCCGCCCAGCCACGCCGCCAAGCCGAGCGCTGTCAGGAAATTGCAGGTTTTTGAAAACTCCATCGACCGGTTTACACCGACCGATCGACGCCTATTCCCGCGAGCGCTACTTTGCCTGAATGCCGAGCAGCTTCGCCGAGGCGGCCATGTTGCGCTCCTGTTCCTCGATCGCGGCCGCGAATTCGGCCGGCGTGCCGGGGCTGACGATCTGCCCGGTCGCCGTCATGCGCTCGACCATGGTCGGCTCGAGCACGACCGCCCTGACGTCGGCGGCGATGCGCTCGCGCAGCGCGTCGGTCACGCCGCTGCCGCGCGCGGCGAGGATGCCGGTGAGGCCGTCGAAGTTCAGGCCCGGGAAACCCTGCTCGGCGACGGTCGGCAGGTCGGGCAGGCCCGGGGCGCGCGTGCGGGCCTGCACGGCGAGCAGCCGCACGCGGCCCGCCTGCGCCTGCGCCCGCACGATGGCGTAGGCCGACGAGTACATCTGGATACGCCCCTCGACGAGATCGTTCAGGCCGCTGACCGCATCCTTGTAGGGCACCCGCACCATGTCCAGGCCCGCCCCCTTCAGGTAGCCGGCGATGATGATGTCGGTGACGCCCGTAAGCGAGGCCCAATTCAGCTTGCCCGGCTGCTCGCGCACCATCGCCAGCAGCTCCTTGAGCGACTGCGCCTGCAACGACGCGGGCACGCCGATAGTGACCACGGTATTGGAGACGCGGGCGACCGGAAGCAGATCGCGCGGGTCGTAGGGCATCTTTTCCAGCGTATAGGGATGGCCGACGAACGACGAGGCCGGCCCGTAGAGCAGCGTGTGGTCGTCCTTGGCGGCGAGCACCACGTTGATGGCGACGACGCCGTCGCCGCCCGGCCGGTTTTCCACCACCACCGGCTGGCCCCAGGCCTTGGTCAGCCGGTCGGTGAGCAACCGGCCGGTGATGTCCACGCCGGAGCCCGGCCCGAGCGGCAGTACCAGCCTCACCGGGCGCTGCGGCCAGGACTGCGCCAGCACCGCGAGCGGCAGGCTCGCCGCCAGGACGGCTATCAGTATTTTTTTCATGACGAAATCCTCCTCTAATTATTGTAGACGGAGATTTCGACGAGATTCAGGTCCGGGTCGCGCACGTAGACGGAGCGCATCGGCCCCTGCGCGCCGGTTTTCATGACGGGCCCCTCGAGAATCGGAATGCCTTTTTGTTTTAATTTCTCGATGACTTTTTCCAGGGACGTTGCTGCGATGAAACACAAATCCAGCGAACCCGGCACGGCGACATGGGCGCGCGGCGTGAATTCCTTTCCCCACTCATGCAGGTTGATCTTCTGGCTGCCGAAGTGAAAAGCAAGACGATTTTCTGAAAATCGCTCCAACCGCATGCCGAGCACTTCGGTATAGAAGCGGATGCAGGCGTCTTTGTGCTGCGTGGTGAGGACGATGTGGTCGACGTGGTCGATCATGTTTTCTTCAGCAAGCGCAGCGGGTCGTACTCGAGCACCACTTCATCTCTTTGATTTTTTACCTGGTTGAAGAATCTCACCAGGCCGCGGTCACCCTTGGACGTGAGCCTGCATTCCTTGACCTCGCATTCCACATGGATGGTGTCACCGACCTGCGTCGGGCCCTTGACGTCGAGGTTGGCGTTGAGGAAGGCGAGCCCGGTGTCCTGCATGCTCGGCAGCAGCAGGCCCTCGGCGAAGGAATAGACCAGCGCGCCCGGTACGAGCTGCTTTTCTTCTTTTACGGAAAAGAGCTCTTCGGTCAGGCCGGTGAGGGCGATGAACGCGGCAAGATCCGCCTCGCGGATGGTGCGGCGGTGCGTGCGGAAACGGAAGCCGACCTTCAGGTCATTGAAGGCGTAGCCGCGGCCGATGACAGGGAGCTTTTTCTTCATGTCTGGAATAGTATAAGTGCCCGGCCTGTTCGTATTCCCGTTAAGGAGGAAGCCATGAAAACCAGACTGACCCTGCTTGCCCTGCTGCTCGTCTCGGGCGGCGCGCTAGCCCAGCAAAAAGACATGACCTTCTTCGTCACCAGCGTCGGCGGCAGCGCGGACCTCGGCGGCATCGCCGGCGCCGACAAGCGCTGCCAGTCGCTCGCCGCGGCGGCGGGCAGCAAGCGGGTCTGGCACGCCTACCTCAGCACCACCGGCGCCAAGCCGGTAAACGCGCGCGACCGCATCGGCAAGGGCCCGTGGAAGAACGCCAAGGGCGAGGTGATCGCCAAGGACCTGGCCAACCTGCACGCCAACCCCAACATCAACCGGGCGACCGCGCTCGACGAGAAGGGGAACATCGTCAACGCCCGCGTCGACAAGCCGAACATGCACGACATCCTCACCGGCTCGCGCTCGGACGGCCGCGCCTTCTCCGGCGGCGACGACTCCACCTGCCGCAACTGGACCTCGGGCGGCGAGGGCGCGGCGATGCTCGGCCACCACGACCGCGCCGGCCTGCGCGAAGATGCCGAGTCGAAGTCCTGGAACGCCTCGCACTTCTCGCGCGGCTGCGGCCACGACGCGCTGAAGGCGACCGGCGGCGACGGCCGCTTCTACTGCTTCGCGGTGAAGTAGCCTAAGGCGAGCGGCGCGGGGCGGAGCGCAGCAGCTCCGCCAGTTCGTTGTTCCAGAAGCGCGCCTGGCCGGTGGTGCCGTGCCCGGCGGTCTGCTCGCTGCCCGGAATCAGCAGCACGCGGCCGCGCTTCACGCGCTTGATCTCGCGGTCGAGCACGCCGACTTCGACCGGATTCCTTTCGTCGTCGGCGGAATTGATCGCCATCAGCGTCGCTTCGATTTTCTCCAGGCCGGCCGACGGGTTGTAGTCGCGCGACGAGTCCCACTGGTAGAGCACGTCGTCGGCATCCGCGGTAAAAGGCGCCTTGAGCCGCGCGTCGAGGAGCGCGTCCGCCTTCTCGCGCGTCGGGGCGGCCTTGAACAGCGCCTGGTTGCCGCCATTGGTCGCGAAGCCGTAAAACACGGACGCGAACTGCGCGTTGCCGGGATCCCTGCGGATCGAATCGACGATCAGCCGCCGCATGATCCAGTTGCGGCTCGCCATCGCGGTCGGCAGCGAGGCCATCGGCACCGCCACGTCCATGAAGCCCGGGTATTTCTGCGCCCAGATCCAGGTCTCCATGCCGCCCATCGAGTTGCCGATCACCAGGCGCGCGTGGCGCACGCCGAGGTGCTCGCGCACCAGGCGCTGCTGCGCGTCCACCATGTCCTCGTAGTTGTAGCGCGGGAACTTCGCGCGCAGCCCGTCGGAGGGTCGGCTCGATTTCCCGTGGCCGATGGCGTCCGGCAGGATGATGAAGTAGCGCTTCGCATCCAGCGCCTGGCCCGCGCCGAACAGCTCGCCGCCGAAACCCGGCGCGAGCAGCCCCGTGCCCGAGCCCGTGGTACCGTGCATCGCCACCACCGGCTCGCCGGTCGATTCGCCGACCGTGGTGTAGTGCAGCTTCAGCTCGGGCAGCACCTCGCCGGTGTGAAACTTGAAGTCCCGCACCACCCACGTGCCTTCTTTTGGCGTCGGAAAGTCCGCGGCCCAGACGAAAGACGCCATGAATACGGCAGTCAGAAAAACGATTTTTTTCATGAAAACCCCCTCGAAGACCTAGAGCCAACGACGCACGCGCGCCTTGTATTCCCGGTAGGCCTCGCCGAATGCATCCTCGAGCATCGCCTCCTCGGCGAGGATGAAGCGATTGTTGATGAAAAGGACGAATAGCGGCAGGACCAAGAACGGCGCCAGCGAGGCCAGGTACACCGCCGAGCCGAGGAGGACCAGCGCCATGCCGACGTACATCGGATTGCGCGTGTAGCGGTAGGGCCCGCCGAGCACCAGGAAGGTCGCCGCCGTGAATGGCACGACCCCGGTCTTGGCGCGACGGAAAAGGAAGACCGCCCAGAATCCGAATATGAAGCCGACGGCGATGACAGCGACGCCCACGTAGCGCGCGCCGGGGGCGCCGAACTCCCAGATCGGAAAATAAAAATGCAGCAGGACCATGGCGATCATCGCGCCGATCAGGTACACCGGTGGAACCAGCGGACCGCGAGGCGGTGTGGGGTTCATGGCTAGTAGGATTTTGGCAGGCCGAGCACGCGCTCGGCGATGAAGCACAGGATCATGTGCGGCGTGACGGGGGCGATGCGCCCGATCAGCGACTCCCGGAGATAGCGCTCGACGTGATACTCCTTGGCGTAGCCGTAGCCGCCATGCGTCATCACCGCCTGCTGGCAGGCGTCGAAGGATGCCTCGCCCGCGAGGTACTTCGCGGCATTCGCTTCCGCACCGCAGGGCTTGCCCTGGTCGTAGAGCCAGGCGGCCTTGAACACCATGAGGTTGGCCGCCTCGAGGTCCATCCAGTTGGCGGCGAGCGGGTGCTGGATGGCCTGGTTCTGGCCGATCGGGCGGTCGAAGACGATGCGCTCCTTCGCGTACTTCGACGCGCGCGCCACCGCGCAGCGCCCGAGGCCCACCGATTCGGCGCCGATCAGGATGCGCTCCGGGTTCATGCCGTGAAGGATGTACTCGAAGCCCCTGCCCTCCTCGCCGATGCGATCCGCCTCCGGCACCGCCAGCGCATCGAAGAACACCTGGTTCGAGTCGACCGCATGGCGACCCATTTTCTCGATCTCGCGCACCTCGATGCGCTTGCGGTCGAAGTCGGTGTAGAACAGCGTCAGTCCGGCTTCCGCTCTTGCCAGCAGCAGCACTTTTTCCGCAACCTGGGCGGTCGAGATCCAGACTTTCTGTCCGGAAACAAGATACTTGTCGCCGCGCCTTTCCGCTTTTACTTTGATTTTTTTTGTATTTAAGCCCGTATTCGGCTCCGTCACGGCAAAGCATGCACGGTGCTTGCCTTGGATCAGCGGCGGCAGCATCCGCTTTTTCTGTTCATCGCTGCCGAATACCACGACGGGATTCAGGCCGAAGATGTTCATGTGCACGGCCGAGGCGCCGGAGAAGCCGGCGCCCGACTCGGCGATCGCCTGCATCATGACTGCCGCTTCCGAAATGCCGAGCCCCGAGCCGCCGTAGGCCTCCGGCATGGCGATGCCAAGCCAGCCATCGCGCGCCATTGCCTGGTGGAAATCCACCGGAAACCCGCCCCCGTTATCGCGTTTCAGCCAATAGTCATCGCCGAAGCGATGGCAGAGCTTCGCCATAGCGTCCTTGATGCGTTCCTGCTCAGGACTGAACGAGAATTCCATCTCTTACCAGTTGCGCGATTTCGCCGTCGTCGAAGCCGAGTTCCACCAGCACCTCGCGCGAGTGCTCGCCGAGCCTCGGCGTGCCCGAGCGCAGGCTGCCGCCGCGCGCGCCGTTGGCCCACACCGGGAAGCCGGCAAATCCGCGCGTAACGGCGTTGCGATGAATGAGTTGCTTGTTCTGAACGGCTGCTTCGGCAGGAGTGGCGCAGAGATCCACGGGAATATCCTGCTCCTCCAGCAGGCGGATCCAGTCGCCGGAGGGTTTCCGGGCGATGATTTCCTGCAAGAACATGGACAGCACGTCGCCATTCTCGCGGCGCAGCGCGTCCGTCGAGAACCGCTCCTGCGCCAGCTCGGGCGCCAGCTTCACGAAGTTCTGCCAGAAGTGCTCCTCCAGGATGCCGAGCGTGAGGCGCCGGCCGTCGGCGGTCTCGAACACATCGTTGACCGGGAAGAGATGCGCCCGCGCATCGACGTCCGGGTCGAGGCCGTGGCGCATCGCCGCCATGAAGAAAGCGCTTTCGAAGAGCGACAGATCGAGATAGGCCGCTTTTCCGGCGTGCAGGGCGGAAAGTATCGCCACCGCGGCGAAGCTGCCGCCCGCCATGTCCGCCACCGGCAGCGACGAACGCGCCGGCGCCTTGAGCCACTGCCCCGGGTAGGCCAGACCGCCCGCGGCGGCGACGTAGTTCACGTCGTGCCCCGGCCGCTCGCGCCACGGCCCGGTCTGCCCGTATCCGGAGATGGAGCAATAGACGATTTTGGAATTGTTTGTTTTTGCTTTTTGAAAATCGATGCCTAATCTGGCCGCGACGCCGGGCCTGAAGCCCTCGATCGCCACGTGGCAATGCTTGAACAGCCTCTCCATAACGGAAGCAGCGTTTTTCTTGAGATCGACAGCGATGCTTCTCTTGTTCCTGTTTTCGGTATGAAACTGCGCCGGCACGTAGGCGCGGCCGGGATCGCCCTTCGGCGGCTCGACCTTGATCACGGAGGCGCCGAGATCCGCGAGGATCGCCGAGCAGAACGGGCCGGGCACGAACATCGAAAAATCCGCCACCCGCACGCCCGCCAGCGGCAGCCAGGGCTCGCTCATCGGAGCTTCATTCCGCTCCGGCCCTGGCGCGCTTCGCCGCCAGGCGCTCGCGCGTCTTCGCGCCGTCGACGATGAAGCGCGTGTGCGTGCCGCGCCCGACCTCCTCGACATCCTTCACCGAGAACGAAAACACGATCTTGCGCCGGTCGACCTCGACGACTTCCATTTTCAGGTGGACGGTGAATCCCAGGGGCGTCGGCGCCAGGTGGTCGATCACTACCTGCGTGCCGACCGAGTCCTCGCCGGCGTCGAGGTGGGCGAGCAGCCAGTCGCGGCAGCTGTATTCGACGTCGCTCACCATCATGGGCGTGGCGTACACCATGCCTTCCTTGCCCATGAAGCCGATGCAGCGCTTCTCGTCGACCTTGATCGATCGCTCGAAGAAAAGTGTTTTCTGCAAGGAGGCTTTCATCGAGGACATTCTAGAATTACCTCGTGGATATTGCGAAGCATTCCGCTGCGCCCCCGGGCAAGGCGATCGACCCGGTCTGCGGCATGACCGTCGACATCGCGACGGCGAAACACCAGCACCGGCATGGCGGGTCGACCTGGTATTTCTGCGGCCGGCGCTGCCTTGAAAAATTCACGGCCGATCCGGCGCGCTATGCCGGCGGGGTGGCCGCGCCACCGCCCGCGGCACGCGCCGGCGCGATCTACACCTGCCCGATGCACCCGGAGATCCGCCAGAGCGGGCCGGGCGCCTGCCCGAAATGCGGCATGGCCCTCGAACCCCTGGTCGCGACCGCGGAGACGCAGGCCAATCCGGAGCTCGTCGACATGACACGCCGGTTCTGGATCGGCCTCGCGCTGAGCCTGCCGGTGCTTGCACTCGGCATGATGGAGCGATTGCCCTGGGTGCAGTTCGTTCTCAGCATGCCGGTGGTGATGTGGGCAGGCTGGCCGTTTCTCGTGCGCGGCTGGAATTCGCTCGTCTCGCGCAACCTCAACATGTACACGCTGATCGCGCTGGGCGTCGGCATGGCGTTCGTCTACAGCGTGGTTGCATTGCTCGCCCCGGGCATGTTTCCGGCGGCATTTCGCGATGCCCATGGGCAGGTCGGTCTTTACTTCGAAGCCGCCGCGGTCATTGCGGTGCTGGTGCTGCTCGGTGAAGTGCTGCAACTGCGCGCCCGCGACAACACCAGCAGCGCGATCCGGGCGCTGCTCAAGCTCGCGCCGCAGACGGCGAGCCGCATTCGCCCGGACGGCAGCGACGCGGAAATCCCGCTCGACCAGGTGCAGAAGGGCGATCGGCTGCGCGTGCGGCCGGGCGAAAAGGTACCGGTGGACGGCATGCTGCTCGAAGGCCATTCCAGCATCGACGAATCGCTGGTCACCGGGGAATCGCTGCCGGTGGAAAAGCATGCCGGCGACAAGGTCACCGGCGGCACGCTCAACGGCACCGGCAGCTTCGTCATGCGCGCCGACCGGGTGGGAGCCGAGACCCTGCTCGCCCAGATTGTGAAGTTGGTGGCCGACGCGCAGCGTACGCGCGCGCCGATCCAGAATCTCGCCGACGCGGTGTCGTCGTACTTCGTCCCGGCGGTGGTCGGCGTTGCGCTGGTTGCATTCGCGGCGTGGTCGGTCTACGGCCCGCCGCCTTCGATGGCGTTTGCGCTGGTGAGCGCGGTCTCGGTGCTGATCATCGCCTGCCCGTGCGCGCTGGGCCTCGCCACGCCGATGTCCATCATGGTGGGCACCGGGCGCGGCGCGCAGGCCGGCGTGCTGATCCGCAATGCCGAGGCGCTGGAGCGCATGGAGAAAATCGACACCCTGGTGGTGGACAAGACCGGCACCCTCACCGAAGGCAAGCCGAAGCTCACGGCGGTCATCCCGGCCGCGGACTTTGCGGAGGAACGGGTGCTGCAACTCGCCGCCAGCCTCGAGCGCGGCAGCGAACACCCGCTCGCCGGAGCGATCCTGCAGGGGGCCCGGGACCGCGGCATCGCTGTCCTGGCGGTCGAAAACTTCAACGCCGTGACCGGCAAGGGCGTCGAGGCGACGCTGGCGGGGCAGAAAGTGGCGCTGGGAAATTTGCGCCTCGCCGAATCTCTGGCGACGGTGCCCCAGGACCTGAAGGACAAGGCCGACGCATTGCGCCGAAGCGGCGGCACGCTGGTATTTCTCGTCGTGGATGGACGCACCGCCGGCATCATCGGCGTCGCCGACCCCGTCAAGGCCTCCACCCCCGAGGCATTGCAGGCGCTCGCCGCAGAAGGCATCCACGTCGTCATGCTGACCGGCGACAACGCGGTGACCGCGCAGGCGGTCGCGCAGCGGCTCGGGATCAGCGATGTCCGCGCCGACGTCCTGCCGCAGGAGAAAGGCGCCGTGGTGAAAGCGCTGCGCGCACAGGGGCGCTCGGTGGCCATGGCGGGCGACGGCGTCAACGACGCGCCGGCACTCGCCGAGGCCGAGGTCGGCATCGCCATGGGAACCGGGGCGGACGTCGCGATCCAGAGCGCCGGCATCACGCTGGTGCAGGGCGACCTGCGCGGCATCGTGCGGGCGCGCCGCCTGTCGCGCGCCACCATGCGCAACATCCGGCAGAACCTGTTCCTCGCCTTCGTCTACAACGCGCTCGGCGTGCCGATCGCCGCGGGCGTACTATTTCCCTTCACCGGCCTGCTGCTCAATCCGATGATCGCCGCGGCCGCGATGAGCGCCAGCTCGATCTCGGTCGTGATGAACGCGCTGCGATTGCGCTCGGCCGGGATCTGAGAAGGCTCGCAACAGGAAACCGTCGGCATGAATATTCCCCTGCAGATCACCTGGCGCGGCCTCGGGCGCTCGCCGGCCATCGAGGCCGCCATCCAGGACGCGGCGAACAAGCTCGAGCACGTCCACCACCGCATCGTCAGCTGCCGCGTGGTCGTCGAGCAGCCCGACCACCACAAGCGCCACGGCCGCCAGTTCGCCGTGCGTCTCGACGTGCGAGTGCCCGGCGCCGAGATCGCCATCAACCACGAGCACGACGAAGATATCTATGTCGCGCTGCGCGACGCGTTTGCCGACGCGCGGCGCAAGCTCGACGAGCGGGGCCGGGGCTAGCCGCGGGTCAGCGGAAGATCAGGAAGTACTGGTACGGCAGGAAATCAAAATCGTCGCTGACGAGGAAGCCCGCCCGGTCGAGCTCGGCCTTGACCGCGTCCGCTGACAGGCGCGTTGCCTTCGGCGGGCCTTGCGGCGCATCCGGCTTGAAGTCGATCACGACGATGCGGCCGCCGGGCTTGAGCATGCCGCGCAGTCGCGTGAAATAGGCCTCGCGGTCCTCGATGTGGTGGTAGGTGTCGACCAACAGCGCCACGTCGACCTTGCCCGGCAGCCGCGGGTCGTCGGGCGCGCCGCGCACGGCAATCACGTTGGCCAGCCCCTGGTTCGCGGCGCGCAGCGCGAGGTGCTTCACCATCTCGGTCTCCACGTCCACCGCGTAGACGCGGCCGTTGGGCACGATCTGCGCGAGGCGCACCGAAAAATAGCCGGTGCCGGCGCCGATATCGGCCACGGTCGAGTCCTGCGCGAGCTCGAGCGCCTTGATCACCTCCTGCGGCTTCTGCCACTCGTCGCGCTTCGGGTCGTCGAACACCTGCGCCCACTTGCCGGCATCGCGGAAATCATGCTGGTGCGTGTCCGCAGACTGCGCCTGCGCCAGCGCGCAGCCGAACAGGGCGATCAGCGCCGCAAAACGCATTTTTCGTAGAGGCCCGGGAAGGCGCCGTCGGGGTCGTATTTCACTTTGAGCCGCTGGTACGCCTCGCCGCCGTAGGCGCGCGCGAACTCATCCTCGGGGAAAAAACTGTCCGAGTAAAGCGACTTAATGCCGCCGAGCTCAATTACCTGGCGCTCGATCAGGCGGTTGAAGTGCCCCGCCGGGTGCCCCTCGCGGGTGCGCTTGACGTCCCAGAAGCCGAAATTGACGTAGTTCCGGTTCTTTACCGGATAAAGGGAAAAACTTCCCTTTCCGGGTGCGATTGGACAAATCCATTGCGGCCAAAGCGCGATGTTCGCCGCGTAGAAATCGAGGAATTCGGCGGCGCGGTCGAGCGGGATGTCGACGTCCTGGATCACCGACTCCGAATGCAGGCCGACGACCCGCTCGAGCGTCCTGGTCAGCCCGGCGCGGCTGTTCCAGCGCATGATCCTGGTGTAGGTCCGGGAGCCCAGGTTGGCCCGGCCATAAAGATATTTCCGTACGAACGGATGCTGCGCCAGCACGTTCTTCGAGCACCAGAACCAGTCGGTGTCCCAGCGCCACAGGTAATCGTGGATGGTGAGGAAATCCTCGCGCTTTTCACGGATCGATTTATAGAAGATATTTTCGAACGTGTAATCGCTGACGGACGGCGCCTGGTCGACGCAGCGGCCCAGGGTGAGATACATCTCCTGCGGCGAGAAGATGGTGCCGTCGACGAAGTCGGCCGACGATTGCTTTTTCAGTTCCTCGAAAAAAACCTGCCCCGATGAAAAGCGATGATGTTCCAGATGCACAAAAGGCTTTACCGCCGTCGTTTTTACCTTGACCCGCAGCGCGTAGCCGAGCGTGCCGTAGGAATTGGGAAAGCCGTAGAACAGGTCGGCGTGCTCGTTGTCCGGCGTGCAGGTGACGACGCGCCCGTCGCCGAGCAGCACGTCGAGCTCGAGCATCGTGTCGTGCACCAGGCCGTGGCGGTGCGAGGAGGACTCGATGCCCACGCCCGCCACCGCGCCGCCCAGGGTGATGGTCTTGAGCTGCGGCACCACCGCCGGCATCACGCCCTGCGCCAAGCACTGGCGCACCAGTTCCTCGTAGGAAGTCATGCCTTCGGCTTCGACAAAATCCCTGTCGACCGCAAGCACTTCATTGAAGTCACGCAGGTCCAGCCGCCGTCCCGCCTGCGCCGCGCGGTCGCGGAACAGGTTGGAGGTGTCCTTGTGCAGCCCGATCGGGCCGGCGCCCTGCCTAAGACGCGCGGCCAGCGATTCTCTTTTCCGGGTATGCGGCTGGCGGCTCGTAGAGGAATCCACGGCTCATCGGGTAGGTGGTGGTGTTCCCCTTCGAAAACACGATCTGGAACAGGTGCGTCTGCTCGGCGCGCGAGCGGAACATCTCGGCGCAGCCGTAGAGGTAGACGCGCCAGATGCGGTGGAAGCGCTCGTTGAAGGTGCGCGGGTCGAGCGCGCGGATGCGCTCCCAGTTGCGGTCGAAGCGCTCGGCCCAGACGTCGAGCGTCAGCGCGTAGTGGCGCCGCAGGTTCTCGACGTCGAGCACCTCGAGGCCGGCGCGCTCGAGCTCGACCAGGGTGTCGGCGAGGCTCGGGATCCAGCCGCCCGGGAACACGTACTTGCGGATGAAGTAGTCGGTCGGGTGGCGGCCGACGTGGCCGATGAAATGCAGCAGGCCGATGCCGCCGGGCTTGAGGAAGCGCGCGTGGCGCTGGATCACCTCGGCGAGGTAGTCGCGCCCGGCGTGCTCGAGGGAGCCGATGGAGGCCACCTTGTCGAACTGGCGGTCGATGCCGCGCCAGTCATCGAGCACCTGCACGCTGTGGCCAATGCCTTTGCGCGCAATCGACTTGCGCGTCATCTCGACCTGCGAGCTGGTCGGGTTGTAGCCGGTAATCTTCACGCCGTAATTCTCATAGGCGTGGATGAGGAAGCCGCCGAAGCCGCTGCCGATGTCGATCACCTCTTCGCCCGGCTTGAGCAGGAGCTTGCGCGCCACGTGGTCGAGCTTCGCGCGCTGCGCTTCCTCCAGCGTGCGCACGCCCTCCTTCCAGTAGGCGCAGGTGTAGAGCATCAGCGGATCGTCGAGCCACAGCCGGTAGAACTCGGGGCTGTGCGCGTAGTGGAATTCGGCGTTGCGGCGCGAGCGCAGCCAGGTCGAGTTCGACTGCACGAATTCGTGCCACCAGTTGAGCAGCCCGACCAGGGGCTTCGGCCGGTCCATGCCGCCTTCCATGCCGGCGGCCATGCATTGGGCGATGCTGCCCTCGATGTCGAGATCGCCGTCGAAGTAGGCCTCCAGCAGGCCGACGTGCCCGAGCGCCGCGATCAGGCCGTAGGCGCGCGGCCGGCGGAACACCAGGGTGAACTCGGGCTGCGCATCGCGGCTGCGGAATACCCCCCCGCCGGCGAAGCGCGCAGCGAAGGGGATGCTGGTCCGCTCCCCGACCTGGCGCAGCGCGGTCTCGATCCGGTTCGTCACGGCGCCATTTTACTGCCGTGGAAGCGCCACGTGCCACCCCGTGATTCTGCTACCTTGCGGCGCATGATCTTCTACGAACCTGCGCGCCGCGACCGCGCTCTCCTGCCCCACGACCCGTTCAAGGGCATGATCGTGCCGCGGCCGATAGGCTGGATCTCTACAGTGAGTCGCGGCGGACAGGTGAACCTCGCGCCCTACAGCTACTTCAACGCCTTCTGCAGCTGGCCGCAGATCGTCGGTTTCTCGAGCGAGGGCGAGAAGGATACGCAGACCTTCGCCGTCGAGCGCGGCGAATTCGTCTGGAGCATGGCGACTTATCCTTTTCGCCTGCAGATGAACGCGACCGCGGCGCCGTTCGCGCGCGGCGAGAGCGAGTTCGACCATGCGGGGCTCGAACCCGCTGCTTCGCGCCTGGTAGCGCCGCCGCGCGTGGCGAGCTCTCCTGCCGCGCTCGAATGCAAGGTGACGCAGGTCGTGCGCCTGAAAGACCTCGACGGCAACGAGGGCGCGCGCACCCTGGTGCTCGGGCAGGTGGTGGGGGTGCACCTGGATGAGCGCTCCCTGAAGGACGGCCGCTTCGACATCGCCGCGCTGCAGCCCATCGCGCGCTGCGGCTACGACGAATACGCCGTCGTCGAGCGCGTGTTCTCCATGCCCCGGCCCGAAGGCGGCGGCAACGCCTACGGCGGCCCAGGCGGATAGGCCCGGCGCACGGCGGCATGACCAGCTACGCGGATGCGCTGCGCCGCTCGGTCGACGCCGCCGACCGCTTCGCGCGCTCGCCGCGCGCAGCCCAGGAGCTATACCAGTTTGCAGCGCTGGCGAAGCTCGCCGCCCACGCGCATCGCGCCTCGCCCTTCTGGCGCGAGCGGCTGGAGGCCTCGGGCTGGTCGCCTGGTCGGGCGTTCGACCGCGCCACGCTCGAGCGCATTCCGCCCCTGACGCGCTCCGAGCTGCAGCAGCGCGCCGACGATATCCGCGCGCGGCCAGTCGACCCCGCCTGGGGAAAAATCGTCACCGCCTCCACTTCGGGCTCGACCGGCAAGCCGGTCAGCGTGGACCGCATTGCCGTCCAGTCGCTGCATTACGACACCGTGACGGCGATCAACCACTTGTGGCACCAGCGCGACCTCTCGTTGAAGCTCGTGGCGCTGCGCATGGGCAAGCGCGACCAGCGGCGCAACGACTGGGGCCACCCGATGGCGCTGCTCGCCCGCACCGGCCCTTCGGCGGGCCTGATCTCCGTCGGCACCACTATCGAATCGGAGTACGAGGCGATCCAGGCGGAAAAGCCCGACTACTTCATTACGATGCCCGGGCGTGCGCTGGGCTACGCAAACATCGCGGCTGCGCGGGGCGGCAGCCCGCACCGCATCCGCGAATTCATCACCATCGGCGAAACGGTGACCCCCGGGCTGCGCGATCTGGTGCGCCGCGGCTTCGGCGCGCAGATCAAGGACGTCTATTCCACGCGCGATGCCGGCTACCTGGCGCTGCAATGCCGCAACCACGAGCGCTACCACGTACTCGCCGAGCATGTGCTGCTGGAAGTCGTCGGCGAGGACGGCCGCGCGGCGGCGCCGGGCAAGCCCGGCAAGGTCCTCGTCACCATCCTGCACAGCCTGGCGATGCCGATCATCCGCTATGACATCGGCGACGTCGCGGTGGCGGGCGCCGAGCGCTGCGACTGCGGCCTGACGCTGCCCGCGCTCGACTCCATTCTCGGGCGCAACCGCAACCTTGCCCGGCTGCCCGACGGGCAGTTGCGCTACGTCATGTTTCCGGGCTCCAGGTTCCTTGAGATCGGCCCGGCGCGGGATTACCGTCTGATCCAGCGCGGCCCCAACCTCATGGAGGTTTATGTCGAATGGGGCGTGCCGCTCGACGACGCCCACCGCGCCGGCATCACGCGATTGGTGCAGGACGCCATGGGCTTCCCGATCGAGGTCAAGGTGATCCAGGTGCCGCGTGTCGAGCACAGCTCGGCGAGCAAGCGCGAGGAGTTTGTGCGGATAGAATAGTGCTGCATTTGTTACAGGAGAACCTCATGAAAGCGCTCAAAGGCACCAAGACTCACACCAACCTCAAGGACGCGTTTGCCGGCGAATCACAGGCGAACCGGCGCTACCTCTACTTCGCCGCGAAAGCCGACGTCGAGGGCCAGAACGACGTCGCGGCGGTGTTCCGCTCCACCGCCGAAGGCGAGACCGGGCATGCGCACGGGCACCTGGAGTACCTCGAGCAGGTGGGCGACCCGGCCACCGGACTGCCGATCGGCCGCACGCGCGACAACCTGAAGGCCGCGGTGGCGGGCGAGACGCACGAGTACACCGACATGTATCCCGGCATGGCGAAATCGGCGCGCGACGAAGGCTTCAGCGAGATCGCCGACTGGTTCGAGACGCTGGCCAAGGCCGAGCGCAGCCACGCCAACCGCTTCCAGAAAGCCCTGGACGCGCTGACCGACTGATGCGGGAAGGGTCGCTCGACGCTCCGACCCGGCATCCGCTCGACTGGAAGAACCCGGAGTTCTGGGACCAGGGGAAGGCCGAGAAGGAGCTCGAGCGCGTCTTCGAAATCTGCCACGGCTGCCGCCGCTGCGTCAGCCTGTGCACGACGTTCCCGACGCTGTTCGACCTGGTGGACGCCTCGTCCACCCTGGAGGTGGACGGCGTCGCCAAGTCGGACTTCGGCAAGGTCGTCGACCAGTGCTACCTCTGCGACCTGTGCTACATGACCAAGTGCCCCTACGTTCCGCCGCACCCCTGGAACGTGGACTTCCCTCACGTCATGCTGCGCGCCAAGGCAGTCAAGTTCCGCGCGGGTGTGAAATTGCGCGACCGGCTGCTCTCCTCCACCGACGCCGTGGGCAGGCTGGCGGCGATTCCGGTAGTGGCGCAGGCGATTAATGCGGTAAATGGAAACAAGATTGCACGTAGCGCCCTTCAGGCAGTGCTTGGCATACACCAAGATCGAGAACTTCCCCCTTATGCACCGCGGAAATTTCGATCCACTGCCGAAAAATCAAAACCATTTCCGGAGAAAAAAGGCGAACGCGCGCCCGGCAAGGTCGCCATTTTCTCCACCTGCTATTGCAACTACAACGAGCCGGGCATCGCGCACGACCTGCTCGCGATCCTCGAGCACAACGAGATTCCCTGCGTGCTTGCGGAGAAGGAAGCCTGCTGCGGCATGCCGAAGTTCGAACTGGGGAATCTGGAGGCTGTTGACGCTCTCAAGAAAATCAACATCCCGGTTCTGGCGCCGCTAGCCCGGCAAGGCTACGCCATCCTCACCCCGGTGCCCTCCTGCACCCTGATGTTCAAGCAGGAGCTGCCGCTGATGTACCCGCAGGACGCCGATGTGCTGGCGGTGCGCGACGCGATGTTCGATCCCTTCGAGTATTTCGTTCTGCGCAAAAAAGACGGCCTGCTGAAGACGGATTTCGTCAATTCCCTGGGCAAAGTGTCGTATCACATCCCCTGTCACTCGCGCGTGCAGAACATGGGACAGAAGACGCGCGAGCTGCTCGAGTCGATCCCGGGCACCGAGCTGACCACGGTCGAGCGCTGCGCCGGGCACGACGGCACCTGGGGCGTTAAGTCCGAGTACTACGAGAATTCGCTGAAGATCGGCCGCCCGGTGTTCCGCCAGATGGCCGCGCCGGGACCGTCGACCATCGCCTCGGACTGCCCGATCGCCGCCCGGCATATCCTGCAGGGCATGGGCGAGGACGCAAAAGGCGTGGAGAAGGCCCATCCGCTGGCATTGGTGCGCAAGGCTTACGGCCTGTAGCGCGGCCGCGTTCGTGGCGGCCTGCGCGGCGCAGGTCGCGCCGGGCGGCGTCGCCATCGGCCTGATGGGCGACACGCCCTACACGGAGCGCGAGGTGCAGCGCCTCGACCAGCTGATCGACGAGATCAACGCCGATTCGCTCGCCTTCATCGTGCACGTCGGCGACATCGGCTCGCCGCGCCAGGCCTGCACCGACGAGTGGCTCGCGGCGCGCAAGCGCCAGTTCGCCCGCATCCGCCATCCCTTCGTGCTGCTGCCCGGCGACAACGAGTGGACCGACTGTCGCAACCAGGTGGAAAGACTGGATGCCTGGCGAAGGATTTTTTGTGAAACAGCATTGAAAGTGGAAAAACAAAGCGGCCCGTTTTGCGAGCACCTGCGCTGGGAGTTTGACGGCCTGGTCTTCGTGACGCTCAACGTCCCGGGCACCAATAACAACGTCGGCCGCCCGGAGGAATTCGGGCCCCGCATGCAGGCCGTCTACGCGTGGCTCGACGAGGCCGCGCGGGTTGCCGAGTCGCGCAAGGGCCTGGTGCTGCTGATGCAGGCGAATCCGTTCATTTCGCTGCCGCGCGACGGCTACCGGGAATTACGGGAAAACCTCATTCATCTGGGACAAAAGATGCCGGGCCGGGTGGTCCTGGTGCATGGCGACACGCACACCTGGCACGACGACGAGCCGCTGCCGGGCGTGCGGCGCATCGAAGTCTGGGGCTCGCCGATCGTCAGCTGGCTGAAGCTGCCGCTGAGCGACGGCGTCCTGGGAACTAGCGCCCCGCGCCACCGATAGCGCGGGTGAAGCGCCCGCCGAGCGCCTTGATGCGCTCGAGAAAAGTGCGGGCCTGCGCGCTGTCGCGCCCGCGCTTGCCGCGCTCGCCGCGCGCCAGCCCCGGCGCGCGTGCGAGGCGCGCGTAGCGCTCGAGCGCGGAGCCGAGCGCCTGCGCCAGCAGCGTGAGGTTGACCGGCTTCGCCAGGAAGCGGTGGATGCGCGCCTCGTTGATCAGGCCGATGATCTGCTCCGAATCGGTCACTGCCGAGGCCACCACCAGCTGCGTCTGCGGCGAGTGCTCCTTCAGCACGCGCAGCAGTGCCGCCGGATCCTCGGATCCGGTGTCGAGGTCGCACACCATCGCGCCGACTTCCTCGCGCGCCAGGATCTCGAGCGCGTCGACGCTGCCCGCCGCCTCCAGCACTTCGAATTTGCCTTTGGAGAGTTCGCGCGCCGCGCGCGCGAGCGCCGCGTCACCCGCCACCAGGACGGCCGCCGCGCTCTTCGGCACGGCTGTTCCGCGTGCCTCGGCCGCTTCCAGTGCGATGGCCACCGATACCGCTTCGGCGAGCGTCGCCTGCAGCTCCTCCTGCTGCCAGGGCTTGGAGACGAAGCGGAACACCTCGCTGTCGTTCACCGAGCCGACGATGGCGGCGAGGTCCGAGTAGCCGGTGAGCAAAAGCCGCACGCTATTCGGCGCCAGCGCCCTCGCCTGGCGCAGGAACTCGACGCCGGTCATCTCGGGCATGCGCTGGTCGCTGACGATGACGAGAAAGCGCTTCTCCCGCAGGCGCTCGAGCGCGGCGGCGCCGCTCGTCGCGGTCTCGATGTCGTAGGTGTCGGTAAAAAGCGAAGTAAGGGCGTTCAGCACCCGCTCTTCGTCATCGACGAACAGTACCGCCGGCAGGCGCCGGCCGCCCACTTTGTCTGCCGCCTTCGGCTGCGCTTTAATGCCGCGGCGCAGCGCGCCGAGGTTGCTGGCGACGCTTCTCGGCTTGAAGGCGCCGCGCAGCGCCTCGAGGAACTCGCGCGCGCTGGCGTAGCGCTCGGCCGGCTGCTTGGCGAGCGCGCGCGCCAGCACCGCGTCGAGCGCCGCCGGCAGCCGCGGGGCGACCGAGCTCGGCGGCGGCGGCGGCGCGCGCAGGATCTGCTCGACGAGGTCGCCGGCCGTCTCCGAGAACGGCCGCCGGCCGCACAGCACCTCGTAGACCATCACCCCGGCGGCGTAGATATCGGTGCGCTCGTCGGCTTCGCGCCCCTCGAACTGCTCCGGCGCCATGTAGTAGGGCGTGCCGATCACCTCGCCCGCCTGCGGCGCATGCGTGCGCGCGAGGCGCGCGATGCCGAAATCCGAGATCTTGGCCACCCCCATCTCGCTCACCAGCACGTTGCCGGGCTTGATGTCGCGGTGGATCACGCCGCGCCCGTGCGAGTAGTCGAGCGCTTCGAGTATCTGCACGATCACGCCGGGCAGCTCGCCCGCCGCCGGGCGGAAGCCGGCGGCAAGGTGATCGCGCAGCGACTTGCCCTGCACCAGCTCCATCGCCAGCCAGGCGATGGCGTCGTCTTCGCCGTACTCGTAGATGGCGACGATGTTGGGATGGAGGAGGTTGCCGGCGGACTGCGCCTCCTGGCGGAAGCGGGCGAGGATGCTCTTCGCCTCGGCCGGATCGAGCTCGCTCTTGCGCACCACCTTGACGGCCACCGGCCGCCCGATCACCGGGTCGAGGGCGCTGTGCACCACGGCCATGCCGCCGCGGCCAAGCTCGCCGGTGACGACGTATTTACCGATTCGCGCCATTGGCGGCCGGGGCGATCGGCAGAGTCAGCGTGAAGCGCGTGTTGCCGGGCTTGGACTGCACTTCGAGCTTGCCGCCATGCTCCTCGACGATCTTGTAGGAGATGGCAAGCCCGAGGCCGGTGCCCTTGCCGACGTCCTTGGTGGTGAAGAACGGGTCGAAGATGCGCGGCAGCACCTCGGGCGGGATGCCGTGGCCGTTGTCGGCGACGTCGATCGCCACGTGGCCGGCGCCGTGCAGGCTGGTGCGGATGCCGATGTGGCCGCCCGCCTCGGGCGTGGCCTGCGCGGCGTTGACGACCAGGTTGAGCAACACCTGGTTGATCTGGGAAGGCGAGCAGGTGACGCGCGGGATCTCGCCAAAGGATTTTTTCACCGTGCGCTTGCCGATCTGGTGCTGCGCGATGCGCAGCGTGCTCTCGATGCCCTCGTGCAGGTCGACCTGCGCCACCCTGCCGCGGTCGAGGCGGCTGAAGTCCTTGAGGTTCGCCACCAGCTCGGCGATGCGGCCGATGCCGTGCAGCCCGTCCTTCAGCTGCGTCTCGAGCGCCTCGAAGCGCCGCTCGCGCGCGAGCGCCCGCACCGTCTCGAACTGCGCCGCGAGCGCCGCCTCGTCGGGCTGCTCGGCCGAGAGCAGCTCGAGCAGGCGGTCGGCTTCCTCGCCGATGCGCCCGGCGTCGCCCAGGCGCGAGCGCATCGCCTCCAGGCTCGCCTTGACGTAGGCGAGCGGCGTGTTCACCTCGTGCGCCAGGCCCGCCACCAGCTGGCCGAGCGACGACATCTTCTCGCTCTGCACCAGCATCGCTTCCGACTCCTTGAGCTTCTTCAGCGTCTCGGACAATTCGCGCGTGCGCTCCTGCACGCGCCGCTCCAGGCTCGCGTTGGCCTTGCGCAGCTCGAGGAACAGCCAGGCGAGGACGGTGAGCAGGATGCCGGAGTAGTAAAGAAGCCACGTCCGGTAGAGGTCGACATCCAGCACCGCCTGGGCCGTCGCGCGGTCGAGCATGCGCGAGAGCGCGTCCAGGCGCGGCCCGGTCGGCGCGAGCCAGGCGACGTTGAACAGCGGCTCGCCCGCTGCGACCCGCTTCATCAGGGCGGCCTTGTCGTCGAAGGCCTGCTTCACCGCGCCGAGCATGGTGCCGAGGCCCGGGTGCGGCAGGCGCAGCGCCTGCCCCTCGAGCTGGGCCATGGCGCTGCCGTGGCTCGCCGGCTCGAAGCCCGTGCCCTGCCCGCCGGCCTGGCGCACGCCCACCAGCTGGTCGTTCCAGCGCGCGTCGATGGCGCGCAGCGAGTTGAGGGCGCTGCGCGCGGTGTTGCCCGCGGCGAGGTTCGAATCGCTCGACTGCCAGAACAGAAAGCCCCAGCCGCCCGCCAGGACGAGCGCCAACATGCCGTAGAGCACCGTCCGCCAGAGTCGCATGACGCTTTTCAAATCCCCTTTAACGCACCACCGTGTCGATGATTACCCTAACACCCTGCGCATTATTTGCCACGGCGCGGCTCGAGCCTTGCAGGTCGCCGGGCTGGGGTGCGGGCTGGCCGCCGCGCGAGACACGTGCCGTCACCACGATGCGCGGGAATCTGGACAGCGCCAGCCCCGGCGCCATGGCCATCGAGTCGTCGAGCACGAAGTCGAGCGGCAGGTCGGCAGCGCGCAGCTTCATGGCGGCGAGCGGCATCGGCGGGCCCTTCTCCGCCCGGGCGAAGAGGAACAGCACGTCGTCCGGACGCACCTGGTCCTGCAGTTTTTTAGAGATGACGACTTTGCCGTTCAGGTTGCGCGCGCCCGCGGCGAGCTTGCGCGCCTCGGCCACGTTTTCCTGGATGACGCGCTCGTCCTCGGAGCCCGCCGGCACCAGCGGCTGCATGCGACTCCAGTAGGCGGCGGCCGAGCGGAAATCGCGCCGGTCGAAGGCAGCCGTACCGGCGAGCGCCAGCGCCTTCATGTTTTCCGGGTCGATCTCGAGCGCGCGCAACAGCAGCTTCTCGGGCTCGCCGCGCAGGCTCTGGCCGCGCGCCATGCCGAGCGCGTCGGCGAAATCGGCGAGCAGCTGCGCGTCGCGCGGCGCGCGCACCGCCGCCCGCGCATAGGCGTCCACCGCCTCCGGAAAGCGGCCGAGCGCCGCGTAGGAGCGCCCGAGCAGCTGCCAGCCGTCGGTGTCGTCCGGGTTCTCGCGCAAATGGGCCGCCAGCCGCACCACCATGGCCTCGATGTGCTGCGGCGACGATTCGAAGACCGCGGGCGCGCCGACGGCGAGGTAGATGGCCGCCGCGCACAAAGGAATGGCAATGCCGGCGATGATGGCTGCTCTTTTCCCGCCAGAAAAGGATGCTGGATTTTCCACTGCCACATCGCGAAGCAGCCGCGACTCGAGTTCCATCTTGGAGCGCGAATAATCGTCTGGCGCCAGCGTTCCTGCGGCGAGATCGGCGTCGAGCTCGCGCAGCTGGTCGCGGTAGATGGCGAGATTGGCGTCGCGGCGCGAGATGCCGGCGCCCTGGCGCCGCCCGGCAAGCGGCAATGCCACCGCCAGGGTTGCGATCGCGGCGAGCGCCGCCGCGGCGAGCCAGAACCCGGTCATTCGAGCAGCTTCGCCGCGCGCTGGTGCTCGGCGTCGGAAAGCTCAGAGGCCTGGCCAGTTCTTGATCTGATTTTTCTGAACAGAATGAAAAAACCGAACAACAGAAGCAGGAACGGCCCGGCCCAGAGCAGCAGCGTCGCCAGCTTGAAGGGCGGGCGGTAGAGCACGAAGTCGCCGTAGCGCGCCACCATGTAGTCCTTTACCTCGCTCTCGGACTTGCCCGCGGCCAGCTGCTCGCGGATCTGGTTGCGCAGGTCCACGGCGAGCGGCGCGTTCGACTCGGCCAGCGTCTGGTTCTGGCAGACGAGGCAGCGCAGCTCCTGAGCGAGCGCGGCCGTTCTCTTGTCGATATCCTGGGAAAAAATAATCCCCGAAAAAAACAGCAGCGCCAATGCGCTAGCGACCCGCATTCAGCTCTTTCACCAGCGGCTCGATCTTCTGCTGCGCCACCTCGGGGGTTACCGGGCCGATGTGCTTGTAGCGGATCACGCCTTCGCGGTCGATGACGTAGGTCTCGGGCACGCCATAGACGCCGTAGTCGATGCCGATGCGGCCCGAGGCGTCGAACACGACCTGCCGGTAGGGGTTGCCGTTGCGCTTGAGCCAGGGCAGCGCGTCTTCGCGCGTGTCCTTGTAGTTGAGGCCTACCACCGGCGCCACGCCGGTTCTTGCCATGCGCATGATCACCGGGTGCTCGACCAGGCAGGGCGGGCACCACGACGCCCAGACGTTCATGATCCACACCTTGCCGGCCATGTCCTTCTGCGAGAAGGTCTTCGCCGGCGCGTCGAGCAGCGGCAGCTCGAAGGCCGGCGCCGGCTTGCCGATGAGCGGCGAAGGCACTTCGCGCGGATCGAGCCGCAGGCCGGCGGCCAGCAGCGCCACCAGCAGGGCAAAACCCATGATGGTCCACGCCAGCTTCAAACAAGAATTCCTTCGGGTTTCTTCTCCTGGATTGAAAAGCGATACCGCCGATCGCTCGCGGCGAGCAGGCCGCCCAAGGCCATGATCAGGCAGCCGCCCCAGATCCAGTCGATGAAGGGCTTGTGCTGCACCTTGACCAGCCAGGCGCCCCCGCCCAGCGGGTCGCCGAGCGAGACGTAGAGGTCGCGCGTGAACCCGGTGTCGATCGCCGCCTCGGTCATCGGCATGTTTTGGACCGCGTAGAGGCGCTTCTCCGGGTAGAGCACCGAGACCGGCTTGCCGCCGCGCGTGATCGACACCGTGGCGCGCGCCGCGGTGTAATTCGGCCCCTTCACGTCCGCCACCTCGTCGAGCCGGAAAGCGTAGCCGGCGAGCTCGATGGTGCCGCCGACGGCGAGCTTCGCGTCCTGCTCGCTCTCGTAGCCCTTCACCAGCGTGACGCCGACGACAAATACCGCGACGCCGATGTGCGCGACCGCCATGCCGTAGTGCGCACGGGATTGCTTCAGGCTTTTCCGGAAAGAAAGAATGGCCGTGATCACGACCCAGGCGGCGAGAAACAGCCCGAAGCCGACCATGGCATGCCATTTCCCAAACAAAAATGGAATCAGGAATCCGAGGACCAGACTGACTCCCAACGCCCACCTCAAGGTAACGGCGAGCTCGGGCAGGCTCGTTTGCTTCCAGCGCGCGAGCGGCCCGACGCCCATGAGGAACAGCGCCGGCGCCAGGAGCGGCACGAACACGGTCTCGAAGTACGGCGGGCCGACGGAGAACTTGCCGACGCCGAGCGCGTCCATGGCGAGCGGAAACAGCGTGCCGAGAAATACCGTGGCGGCAGCCGAGACCAGCAGGACGTTGTTGGCCAGCAGGAAGCTCTCCCTCGATACGGGCGCGAAGCCGCCGCCCAGGCCGATGCGCGCGGTGCGCCAGGCGTAGAGCGCGAGCGCGCCACCGATGAACAGGCAAAAAATTGCCAAGATGAAAATCCCCCGCTTGGGATCCACCGCGAAGGCATGCACGGAGGTGAGCACCCCGGAGCGCACGAGGAAGGTGCCGAGCAGCGACAGGCCGAAGGCGACGATCGCGAGCAGCACCGTCCAGCTGCGGAAGGCGCCGCGTTTTTCGGTGACGGCGAGCGAATGGATCAGCGCCGTGCCCACCAGCCAGGGCATGAAGGAGGCGTTCTCCACCGGGTCCCAGAACCACCAGCCGCCCCAGCCGAGTTCGTAGTAGGCCCAGCCGCTGCCGAGCGCGATGCCGATGGTCAGGAACATCCAGGCCACCGTGGTCCAGGGGCGCGACCAGCGCGCCCAGGCGGCGTCGAGCCGCCCCGAGAGCAGCGCCGCCACCGCGAAAGCGTAGGCCACCGAGAAGCCGACGTAGCCCATGTAGAGCATCGGCGGGTGCAGCACCATGCCCGGATCCTGCAGCAGCGGGTTGAGGTCGCGGCCATCGGCCGGCGAAGGAAACAGGCGGTCGAAGGGATTGGAGGTGAAGAGGAGGAACGCGAGGAAGCCCGCGCTCACCAGGCCCATCACGCCCAGCACGCGCGTCGCCATGTCCTCGGGCAGGTGGCCGCTGAACAGGCTCACCGCGAGCATCCATACCCCGAGCATCAGGCACCACAGCAGCAGCGAGCCTTCGTGCCCGCCCCAGGCGCCGGCGACGCGGTAATGCAGCGGCAGCGCGCTGTTGGAGTTCATCGCCACATAGGCGACGGAGAAATCGTTGGTGACGAACGCGTAGACGAGGCAGCCGAACGCAAACGCCACAAGGAAGGCCTGGACCTGCGCGGCAGACCGGGCGGCGGCCATCCATGTCGGAATGTTTTTTGTCAGACCAAAAAATGCTTGCGCCAGCGCCACCATAAAGGCAAGCGACACGGCAATCTGCCCGAGTTCGGGAATCATTTCGTGATCACCACGCTTTTCTGCGCCTTCTCGAGCGCTGCCTTGCCGAGCGCGTGTGCCGCTTCGGGCGGCATGTAGTTCTCGTCGTGCTTGGCGAGCACCTCGCGCGCCGTGAACAGCCCGTCGGGCCCGAGCTGGCCCTGCGCCACCACGCCCTTGCCCTCGCGGAAAAGATCCGGCAATGCGCCACGGTAGGCCACCGGGATGTTCTTCGCCGTGTCGGTCACGACGAAGCGCACCTCGACGCCGTCGCGCTTCACGCTGCCGGGCACCACCATGCCGCCGATGCGGAAGGTGCGGCCCTGCGGCGCTTCTCTGGCCGCGACCTGCGTCGGCGTGAAGAAGAACACCAGGTTCTCCTCGAAGGCCTTGAGCACCAGCGCCGTCGCCACGCCGAGCGCGACGACCCCGATGCCGATGGCGGCGAGTCGTTTATGCCTTGGTTTCACGCGCTCTTTTAATCAATAAAAAGACTTCCATGAACAACAAAAGAAAAGTCACGCCGTAAGCGCCCCAGATGAAATCCCAGTGATTCACTTTTCCTCCCGCATCATGCAGCGCACCCGCGTGAGCGACACGGCGATGCTGTACATCCAGAACGCCAGCGCCATCAGGATCATTCCCGTGAACATGGTCGCCGCCATGCTCGGCGCGCGGCTGAAGCTGACGGAAGCGCCCTGGTGCAGCGTATTCCACCACTGCACCGAGTAATAGATGATCGGCACGTTCACCGCGCCGACGATCGCCAGCACCGCGCCGGCGCGGTCCGAGCGCCGCCGGTCCTCGATCGAGGCCTGTAGCGCCATGAAGCCGAAGTAGAGGAACAGCAGGATCAGCTCGGACGTGAGGCGCGCGTCCCACACCCAGAAGGTGCCCCAGGTCGGCCGGCCCCAGAGCGAACCGGTCCACAGCGCGATGAAGGTGAACAGCGCCCCGGTGGGAGCGAGGGCGCGCGCCATCATGGCGGAGAGTCTCGTGTTGAGCGCAAGCCCCAGCGCCGCCCAGGCCGCCATCAGCACATAAAGGAACATCGACATCCAGGCGGCGGGCACGTGGATGAAGATGATGCGGTAGACCTCGCCCTGCTGCGCGTCGGTCGGCGCGACGAAGAAGCCTACGTAGAGACCGGCGACAGCAAAAACTGCTGCTGCAACCGCGCAGATTCGAGCGATCGTCCCGGCGAGCGGGAAAAACGTTTCGGGCGAGGCGTACCAGAACCACTTCATTCGGATGAAATCCTCAAGGCTGCGGCAATGGCCCAGGGCGCGGCCGCCGCGGCAACGACCAGCAGCGCGGCGAGCAGCAGCAACTGGCCCTGCCCGCCCAGGCCCGCCGACGCCATTTCGACGCTACCCGCCCCGAGGACCAGCACCGGGACGTACAGCGGCAGCACCAGCAGCGAAAGCAGCACTCCGCCGCCGCGCAGGCCCAACGTCAGGGCCGCGCCGATGGCGCCAATCAGGCTCAGCACCGGCGTGCCGAGCGCCAATGATAGGGCAAGCATGCCGGCGAGCGGTCCCGGCAGGTCGTACTGCAGCGCGAGCAGCGGTGCGAGCAGCACCAGCGGCAGCCCGCACACCAGCCAGTGCGCCGCCGCCTTCGCCGCCACCACCACGCCGAGCGGCGCGGCGCCGAGCAGCATCTGCTCGAGCGTGCCGTCGGCGAAGTCGTCGGCGAACAGGCGCGCGAGCGACAGTATCGAGGCGAGCAGCGCCGCCACCCAGATCACGCCCGGCGCGATCGAGCGCAGCAGATTCGGCTCGGCGCCGACGCCGAGCGGGAAGAGGCTGGCAACGATGACAAAAAAGAGCAACGCCGTCGCCACATCGGCACGTCGCCGCAGCGCGAGACGCAGGTCGCGGCATACCAGTGCGCGCGCGATTTCAACCATGAAGCTCGACCGTCCGCGTTGCCGCCACCTGCGTGTCCTGATGCGTGGTGAAAACCACCGCGCCGCCGCCCGCCGCATGTGCGCGGATCAACTCCTCCACCAACCCGGCTGCCGTCGCGTCGAGCGCGGCGAACGGCTCGTCGAGCAGCCACAGCGGCACGCTGCCGGACAAGGTCAGCCGGGCGAGCGCCGCTCGCCTTCGTTGTCCCTGGGAGAGTTTCTTGATCAGGGAATCGCCAGAGACGCCGAACTTCTCCAATGCAAAAGGAATCCTTTCCCTTGAAACTCCCAAACCCGAAACCACGCTTGCATAGTTGAGGTTCTCGGCCGCCGTGAGGTCGTCCTTCACCGCCGGGGCGTGCCCGAGGTACACGAGCTCGCGCGTGTATTCCTCGCGCAGCGCGCCGATCGCCGTTCCCTTCCAGCGCACCTCGCCGGCGTCGGGCGTCAGCAGGCCGCAGAGAATGCGCAGCAGGCTGGTCTTGCCGCTGCCGTTGGCCCCGGAAACCCGGATCAGGTCTTGCCCTTGAATCGAGAGATTCAAATCCTGAAAAAGCAGACGACCACCCCGTTTGCAGTGGAGAGCGGTGGCCTTGAGCATCGTCAGTTCAGGTCGAGCGCGTAGCGCTTGAGGGCGGAGAGCGGCGCGTAGTTGAGGACGTTTTCGTGCGTGGCTTCCAGCACGATGCGCGGCGCCTTGCCCGCCTCCCAGGCCTCGACCCAGCGCAGGACATGCAAGCACCAGCGGTCGCCGGGCTTGAGGCCGCGAAAGCGCAGGTCCGGGCGCGGCGTGACGAGGTCGTTGCCGTGCGCGACGCTGAATTCCAGGAATTCCGCCGTCACCTGCACGCACACCAGGTGCGCGACGCCGTCCTGGCCATTGGTGGCACAGCAGCCGTCGCGGAAATAGCCGGTGAGCGGCGCGTAGCTGCAGGCGCGCAGCTCGCCGCCCAGCACGTTCTTCTCAGTGCGCGCTTTGTCGCTCAATGAAGTCCTTCAGAGCCTGGACGTTGACCGGCATGGCGGCGACGCGCTGCGGCCGCCGCTCGAGATCCTCCAAGCCCGGCGGCAGCGCCGGCGCCCGCCCCAGTGCCTCGCGCAGCGTGTCGGCGAATTTCACCGGCTGCGCCGTCTCCAGGCAAATCAGCGGCACGCCCGCCTCGCGATGCTCCAGGCCCACCTTCACGCCGTCGGCGGTGTGGGGGTCCAGCATGGTCTTGCTTTTTTCATCAATTCTCTTGATGGTCGCCAGCCGGTCGGCATGCGTGCTGCTGCCCGAAACGAATTCCTTTCCGGGAGGAAGATCAAAGGCATTTTCGGTAAAGAGCTTTTTCGTCGCGGCGCCGTTGCGTCCGGTCAATTCAAAGACATAGCGCTCGAAATTCGAGGCCTTGGAGATGTCCATCGACGGGCTGGACGTCGCCTGCACCGCCTTGCGCGGGCGGTATTTTCCCGTACGAAAGTACTCGTCGAGCACGTTGTTCTCGTTCGAGGCGAGGATCAGGCGCCGGATCGGCAGCCCCATGCGCAGCGCCACGTAGCCGGCGTAGATGTTGCCGAAATTGCCGGTCGGGACCGCGAATGCGACTTGTTCAGAATTTGATTTTGTAGCTTCAAAATAACCCTTGAAGTAGTAGACGACCTGCGCCGCTACCCGGGCCCAGTTGATCGAGTTCACCGCGCCGATGCGGTGCCTGGCCTTGAACGCGGCATCGGCGTTCACCGCCTTGACCATGTCCTGGCAGTCGTCGAACACCCCCTGCACGGCGATATTGTGGATGTTGGCGTCCTGCAGCGAGTACATCTGCGCGCGCTGGAAGGCGCTCATGCGGCCGGCGGGCGAGAGCATGAAGACCTGGATGCCACGCTTGCCGCGCAGGGCGTATTCGGCCGCAGAGCCGGTATCGCCGGAAGTCGCACCCAAAATATTTAAACGCTGTTTTTCCTTTGAAAGTACAGCTTCGAATAAATTGCCCAGGAGCTGCAGTGCAATGTCCTTGAAGGCCAGCGTCGGGCCGTTCGACAGGCCGAGCAGGTGCAGCCCCGGTTCGAGGGTTTTCAGCGGGGTGATTTCTTCGGTTTGAAATGTTTTTTCGGTATACGTCGTGTCGACGATCTGGCGCAGATTCGAAACATCATCCATGAAAGACGAAAGAATCGAATAAGCCAGCTCCCGATAGGACAATTTCCGCCAGGCGGCGAGGTCGGCGCGCGGGAAGCTCTCGGGCACGTAGAGGCCGCCGTCGGGCGCCAGCCCCTCGAGCAGGATGCCGGTGAAGTGCTGCGGCGCGGCGGCGCCGCGGGTGGAGACGTACCGCACTACAGCAGCTCTTCCAGCCGGATCCTCGTGACGGCGCCGACCACGGTCGGCAGCTTCTCGATCTTGCGCAGCGCGTGGTTGACGTTACGCTCGAGCGCCTGGTGGGTCAGCATCACGATGTCGACGCGCCGCTGGCCCGCGCCGGGTTCCTTCTGCACCATGGCGTCGATCGAGATCTTCGAGTCGGCGAGGATGCGCGTCACGTCCGCCAGCACCCCCGGCTTGTCGAGCACGCGCATGCGCAGGTAGTAGCAGGTCTGCACCGCGTCGATCGGCAGGATCGGCGCGTCGGACAGCCGGTCGGGCTGGAAGGCGAGGTGCGGCACGCGGTGCTCCGGGTCGGCGGTGATCAGGCGCGTGACGTCCACCAGGTCGGCGACCACCGCGCTGGCGGTGGGCTGGCTGCCGGCGCCGGCGCCGTAGTAGAGCGTCGCGCCGACGGCGTCGCCCTTCACCAGGATGGCATTCATCACGCCTTCCACATTGGCGATCAGGCGCTTGGTCGGAACCAGCGTCGGATGAACCCTGAGCTCGATGCCCTTGCTGTTTTTCCGGGTGATGCCGAGCAGTTTGATGCGGTAGCCGAGCTCCTCCGCGTAGCGGATGTCTTCGCCGGTCAGCTTCGAGATTCCTTCGGTATAAGCCTTCTTGAATTGCATCGGAATGCCGAACGCAATCGCCGCCAGGATGGTCAGCTTGTGCGCGGCGTCGATGCCCTCGATATCGAAGGTCGGATCGGTCTCGGCGTAGCCTTTTTTCTGCGCGTCCTTCAGCACCTGCGCGAACGGCAGTCCCTTGTCGCGCATCTCCGAGAGGATGAAGTTCGAGGTGCCGTTGATGATGCCGGCGATCCACTCGATGCGGTTGGCCGTCAATCCTTCGCGGATCGCCTTGATGATCGGCACGCCGCCCGCCACCGCCGCTTCGAAGGCCACCATCACGCCCTTCTTCTGCGCGGCGGCGAAAATCTCGTTGCCATGCGTCGCGAGCAGCGCCTTGTTGGCGGTCACCACGTGCTTGCCGCGGCGGATCGCCTCGAGCACCAGCTCCTTGGCGACGGTAGTGCCGCCGATCAGCTCGACAACGATGTCGACGTCTTTGCTTTTGACCACGGCGAACGCGTCAGCGACGACTTTCGCCTTCCCTTTGGTGATTTTTTTTGCGCGAGCCACATCCATGTCCGCCACCACGGCGATGCGGATGGCGCGCCCGGCCCGGCGCTGAATCTCGTCGGCGTTGCGGTGCAGGACGTCCCAGGTGCCGCCGCCGACCGTCCCGATGCCAAGGAGGCCGACGTTGATCGGCCTCAAGCCGCCCCTCTGAGGAGCCCGTCCTTGCGGAACATGTCGCGCACGCCGCGCGCCGCCTGGCGCAGGCGGTGCTCGTTCTCGATCAGCGCGATGCGCACGTGGTCGTCGCCGTACTCGCCGAAGCCCACGCCCGGCGCCACCGCGATCTTCGCCTCCTCGAGCAGGTGCTTGGTGAACTCGAGCGAGCGCATGCCGGCGTAGAACTCCGGGATCTTGGCCCAGATGTACATCGAGGCCTTCGGCATCTCGACCATCCAGCCGGTGTCATGGAGCGCTTTCACCATGACATTGCGCCTTTTCTCGTAGGTATTCCTGATGTCCAGGACGCAGTCCTGCGGCCCTTCCAGCGCGACGATCGACGCCACCTGGATCGGCGCGAAGCTGCCGTAGTCGTGGTAGCTCTTGATGCGCGCCAGGGCATGCACCAGGTCCCGGTTGCCGACCATGTAGCCGATGCGCCAGCCGGCCATGTTGTAGCTCTTCGACATGGTGAAGAATTCGACCGCCACGTCGCGCGCGCCGGGCACCTCCATGATCGAGGGGGCGCGCCAGCCGTCGAAGGTGATGTCGGCGTAGGCGAGGTCGTGCACGACGAGGATGTCATGCTCACGAGCCAGTTGAATTATTTTTTTAAAAAAATCCAATTCAACACATTGCGCAGTCGGATTCGACGGGAAGCCGATCACCAGCATCTTCGGCTTGGGCGTGAGCTCGCGGATAGCCCGCTCCAGCTCGGCAAAAAAGCCCACGCCCGGCGTCATGCGCACCGAGCGGATGTCGGCGCCGGCAATGATCGCGCCGTAAATGTGGATCGGATAAGAGGGATTGGGCACCAGCACCGTGTCGCCGCGCTCGAGGCAGGCGAGCATCAGGTGCGCGAGGCCTTCTTTCGAGCCAATGGTGACGATGGCTTCGGCATCCGGATCGAGCTCGACGCCGTAGCGGCGCTTGTACCACTCGCAGATTGCCTTGCGCAGGCGCGGGATGCCTTTCGACACCGAGTAGCCGTGCGTATCCGGCCGCAGCGAGGCCTCGACCAGCTTGTCGACGATGTGCTTCGGCGTCGGCCCGTCGGGGTTGCCCATCGACAGGTCGATGATGTCCTCGCCCCGCCGGCGGGCCGCCATCTTCAGCTCGTTGGTGATGTTGAAGACGTACGGCGGGAGGCGCTTAATCCTTGAAAATTCACGCATTGTAGAATTCTAGCGTGAAACTCCACGCCGCCGTCCCCAGCGCCGCAAACGCCATCACCGGCTACGGCGACGGCTATGTCCTGGTCAACGGCCAGCGGCACGAGTCCAGCCTGATCGTCACCCCGGAGCAGGTCCTGCCGTGGGATGTCCCGGAGTTCGAAAAAATAAAAACCGAAGATTTTGAAACGCTGAAAAATCTCAAAGCCGAAATCGTCCTTCTCGGCACCGGGCCGAAGCAGCGCTTTCCGCACCCTTCGCTCACCGCCTCGCTCAACGGGCTGGAAGTGATGGACATGAAGGCGGCCTGCCGCACCTACAACATCCTGGTCGCCGAAGGCCGCAAAGTAGCCGCGGCGCTGCTGTTCCGATGACGCTGCTGCCCTTTACGCGTCCGCAGATCGACGAGGCGACCATCGCCGGCGTGGCGGAAGTCCTGCGCTCGGGCTGGATCACCTCCGGCCCGCAGGCGGTGGCGTTCGAGGCGGCGCTGTCGAAATTCTGCGGCGGCAGGCCGGTGCGCTGCTTCTCCTCGGGCACCGCGGCGCTCGAAGTGGCGCTGCGCCTTGCCGGCATCGGCGAGGGCAACGAGGTGATCACCACACCGGTGTCCTGGGTGGCCACCGCCAACGTGATCCTCGAAGTCGGCGCGCGGCCGGTGTTCGTCGACATCGACCCGAAAACCAGGAACATCGACCTGGACCTGGTGGAGAAGGCGACCAATCCGAAAACCAAGGCGATCCTGCCCGTCGATCTCGCCGGCCTGCCGGTGGATCGCGATCGCCTCTATGCTCTTTCAAGAAATAAAAAATTAAGAGTCATAGAAGATGCAGCTCAGTCATTCGGCGCGAGCTGGAACGGCAAGCCGCTCGGCAGCTTCGGCGACCTGGTGGCCTTCAGCTTCCACGCCAACAAGAACATCACCACCGCCGAGGGCGGCGCTCTCGTGCTTCCCGACGAAAAGCTGATACCGCTTTGTGAAAAGTTGCGGCTGCAGGGCGTGGTGCGCTCGGGCGAGGATGGCATGGAGGTCGACGTGCTGGGCGGCAAGTGGAACCTCACCGACGTCGCGGCGCGGATTGGACTCGGACAGTTGCCGCATCTCGCCGCCTTCACGCAACGGCGAAAAATCCTGGCAAAAAAATACTTTGAACTGTGGCAGGCTGGCGGTGAATTGCCGCCGGCGGATTTCGAGAATCCGAACTGGCACATGTTCCAGGTGGTGCTGCCCGAAAAAGTCGATCGCGCGCGCTTTATCGCCGCGATGCGCGAAAGCGGCATCGGCATCGGCGTGCACTACCCGGCGATGCATCTGTTTGCGCTGTACCGGCGCCTCGGCTGGCACGCCGGGCAGTTTCCGCACGCCGAGCGCGTCGGGCGCTCGATCGTCACCCTGCCCCTGTTCCCGGCGATGGCCGACGAGGACGTCGCGCGCGTCTGCGCCGCGGCGCGAAAGGCTTTGGCATGAAGCTTTCGGTGGTGATCCCGGTTTACAACGAGGAGGCCGGGCTGCAGGCGCTGTTCGAGCGGCTCTACCCGGCGCTCGACGCCCTCAGGCTTCCCTACGAGCTGGTCTTTGTCGACGACGGCAGCCGCGACCGCTCGGCGGCGCTGCTGCGCGGGCAGTTCGAGAAGCGCCCGGAGGTCACGCGCGTGGTGCTGCTCAACGGCAACTTCGGCCAGCACATGGCGATCATGGCCGCCTTCGAGCGCTGCCGTGGCGAGCGCGTCGTCACGCTGGACGCGGACCTGCAGAACCCGCCGGAGGAGATCGGCAAGCTGCTGGCGAAGATGGACGAGGGCTACGACTACGTCGGCGGGGTACGCCAGGCGCGCCAGGACCCCTGGCTGCGGCGCACGCTGTCGCGCGCCATGAACGCGGTACGCGAGCGCATCACCCGCATCCGCCTGGGCGACCAGGGCTGCATGCTGCGCGCCTACAGCCGCGAGATCGTGCAGGCCATCAACGACTGCCGCGAGGTGAGCACCTTCATCCCGGCCCTCGCCTACACTTTCGCGAAGAATCCCGGCGAGGTCGAAGTGGCGCACGAGGAGCGCGCCGCCGGACAATCCAAATACTCGTACTACAGCCTGGTACGGCTCAACTTCGATCTCGTCACCGGCTTCTCGCTGGTGCCGCTGCAGCTCTTCTCGCTGTTCGGCATCGCGGTGTCGGTGCTTTCGGTGATCACCTACCTGGTGGTGATGGCGAAGCGCCTGATCGCGGATGCGCCGGCCTATACCCTCGCCACCTTCTGGGACCGCGACATCCTGCAGTTCTTCCTCACCGGCCTGGTGCTGTTCGGCGTCGGCCTGGTCGGCGAGTACGTCGGCCGCATTTACCAGCAGGTGCGCCACCGCCCGCGCTACCTGGTCGCCGCGGTCCTGGAGCGCAAGGATTGACCACTGCAGTAGTGTTCGCCTACCACGACGTAGGCGTGCGCTGCCTGCGCGTGCTGCTCGACGCCGGCGTGCAGGTGCCGCTGGTCGTCACGCACAAGAATGATCCGGACGAGAAGGTCTGGTTTGCAAGCGTTGCTGCTTTTTCTTCACAAAAAGCTCTTACTGTTGAGGAAGACCCCCCGACCCTCGAAATCCCCGAGGCCGATTTCATTTTTTCGTTCTACTACCGCCGCATGCTCCCGCCCGCGATTCTCAACAAGGGCAGGAAGGGCGCATTCAACATGCACGGCTCGCTGCTGCCCAAGTACCGCGGCCGCGCGCCGGTGAACTGGGCGATCCTCAAGGGCGAGACCGAGACCGGCGCCACGCTGCACGAGATGACGGCAAAGCCCGATGCCGGCCGCATCGTCGGCCAGGAACGCGTCTCCATCGGGCCGGATGACACGGCGGTCGAGGTGTTCAGGAGAGTGACGGATGCAGCGGAAATGCTTCTTCGCCGTTCAATAAAAAATCTTTTGGCGGGAAAAATCGAAATGCATCCCCAAGATCTCTCAAAAGGCAGTTATTACGGAGGCCGCAAGCCGGAGGACGGCCGCATCGACTGGTCGAAGAGCGCGCAGGAGATCCACAACCTGGTGCGCGCCGTGGCGCCGCCTTACCCGGGTGCTTTTACCGAAGGATTCAAGATTTTTCGAAGCCGGATCGAAGACGGCAAAGCCTTTTTGAAGAAAGGCCCCTATCGGGTAGGCGATGAATGGTTCGCCGGCTGCGGCGATGGTAAAGTCCTGCGCCTGCTCGACGTGCAAGTCGCGAAATGAAACGCATCCTGATCCTCGGCGTCAACGGCTTCATCGGCCACCATTTGTCCAATGCCATCCTGGCGCGCACCGACTGGGAGATCTACGGCATGGACAGGCAGGCCGACCGCATCAGGGACCTGGTCGGCGAGAAGCGCTTCCACTTCCACAAGGGCGACATCACCGTCAACAAGGAGTGGATCGAGAACCACGTGCGCAAGTGCGACACGGTGCTGCCGCTGGTGGCGATCGCGACACCCGCCACCTACGTCAAGCAGCCGCTGCGCGTGTTCGAGCTCGACTTCGAGGCCAACCTGCCGATCGTGCGGGCCTGCGTGCGCCATCGCAAGCGCCTGGTGTTCCCCTCCACCTCCGAGGTCTACGGCATGTCGCCGGACCGCGAGTTCGACCCGGAGACTTCGCCCCTGGTGTACGGGCCGATCGCCAAGCAGCGCTGGATCTACGCCTGCGCCAAGCAGCTGATGGACCGCGTCATCTGGGCCTACGGCGAGAGCCGCGGCCTGGATTTCACCCTGTTCCGGCCGTTCAACTGGATCGGCTCGGGCCTCGACTCGATCAACACCGCCAAGGAAGGCAGCTCGCGCGTAGTGACGCAGTTCTTCGGCCACATCGCGCGCGGCGAGAAGATCCAGCTGGTGGACGGCGGCCGCCAGAAGCGCGCTTTCACCTACATCGACGACGGCATCGACGCGCTGATGGCGATCATCGCCAACCGCGGCGGCATCGCCTCGCGCAAGATCTACAACATCGGCAATCCGCGCAACAATATCTCGGTGCGCGACCTCGCCCAGGCCATGGTGAAGCTGGCGCTGGAGTATCCGGAATATCGAACGGCCGCCAGAAAAGTACGCATCGTCAAGACCAGCGCGGAGAAGTATTACGGGCGCGGCTACCAGGACATGCAAAACCGCGTGCCCAAGATCGCCAACACGAAACGCGAGCTGCGCTGGCGGCCGAAGGTCGGCCTGCGCCTGGCGCTGCGCCACATCTACGACGCGTATCGCACCCACATCGCCGAGGCCAAGCACCTCGTGAAGTGAAGCTGGCCCTTAAAATCGACGTCGATACCCACCGCGGGACGCTGGACGGCGTGCCGCGCCTGGTCGAGCTGCTGCGAAAACACAACGCCGACGCCACCTTTCTCTTCAGCCTTGGCCCTGACCATACGGGGAGGGCAATTCGTCGTGTCTTCAGAAAAAACTTCCTTTCCAAGGTTTCGCGGACCTCCGTCCTGCAGCACTACGGCCTGCGCACCCTGCTCTACGGCACGCTGCTTCCGGGCCCCGACATCGGCCTCGCCTGCGGCTCCACCCTGCAGCGCGTGGCGGCGGCGCGCTTCGAGACCGGCATCCACTGCTGGGACCACGTGCGCTGGCAGGACTGCGTCGCCCTCGGGGACGCCGACTGGACCGAGCGCGAGATGGCGCGCGCGCTGAAGCGCTACGTGGAAATCTTCGGCCAGGCTGCACGCACCTGGGGCGCCGCCGGCTGGCAGACCAACCGCCACGCCGCTTGGGTCGAGGAGCAGACCTGCGATTACGCCTCCGACACGCGCGGCCGCGGTCCCTTCCGCCCGTTGTGGGACGGCGCCGCCATCGGCTGCCCGCAGATCCCGACTACCCTGCCGACGCTGGACGAAATCCTTGGGGTGCATGACGACGTGGTCCTGCACCTCCTGAAGAAAACCTCGGAGCCCGCAGAGCACGTCTATACCGCGCATGCCGAGCTCGAGGGCGGCCGCCTGCTGGAGCTGTTCGAGCGGCTGCTGCTCGGCTGGCAGGCGCAGGGCTACGAGCTGGTATCGATGCGCTCGATCTTCGAATCGCTCGACCTCGACGCGCTGCCAAAATGCGACGTGATCTACGGCGAGGTGCCCGGGCGTTCAGGCACGCTGGCGATGCAGGGGGAATGAAAATGCTTTTTCCAAAGTTCAAAAGCAAATCCATCAGAACAAAAGGCGCGAAGATCAACCTGGTATTTGCCGGCGACGGCCCACCGGTGCTTTTGCTGCACGGCTACCCCGAGACCCACGCCATGTGGCACAAGGTGGCGCCGCCGCTTGCGCGCGACTACACCGTTGTCTGTCCCGATCTGCGCGGCTACGGCGATTCCTCCAAGCCGAAGGGCTTGCCGGACCACTCCAACTACTCCAAGCGCGCCATGGCGCAGGACATGGTCGAGGTGATGCAGGCGCTCGGCCACCGCAGCTTCCACGTCGTCGGCCACGACCGCGGCGGGCGCGTCGGCCACCGCCTCGCGCGCGATCATGGCGCGCGCGTGCGCAGCCTCACCATCATGGACATCTCGCCCACGCTCAAGATGTACCAGAGCACCGACATGGCATTCGCGCGCGCCTACTACCACTGGTTCTTCCTCATCCAGCCCGCGCCGCTGCCGGAGAAAATGCTCGCCTCGATGGGCGTGAAGTACATCCTCGGCCGCATCGGCCGCAGCAAGGGCGGCCTCAAGCACTTCCCCCGGAGCGTGCAGCGCGAGTACGCGCGCTGCTTCAACGCGCATTCGACCTGCGAGGACTACCGCGCCGCGGCGACCATCGATTTGATTCACGATCGAAAAAGTCTTAGAACAAAAATCAAAATGCCCGTACTCGCCCTCTGGGGCCGCAAGGGCGTGGTCCACGCGCAGTTCGATTGCCTCGCCGACTGGCGCGAGGTGGCGACCGACGTGCGCGGCAAAGCGCTCGACTGCGGCCATTTCCTGCCCGAGGAGAAGCCGCGCGAGGTGCTGGCCGAGCTGCGCCGTTTCCTGAAAGACCTTTGATTTCAGGCTTCTAGGCCATGCTTGCAGTGGTAAGAAAAAACATGTTCAATGAATGCGTTACGGCGCATTGCTAAGAAGGGTCGCAAAGAACCTCTGGAAATGCTCGGCAAGCCGGTCCCGGATTTCAGCCTTGCTTCGACCGGCGCCACCCCCTTCCGCCTCTCGGAGCAGCGGGGAAGCAAGCTGGTGCTGTACTTCTACCCCAAGGACAACACGCCCGGCTGCACGCTGGAGGGCGCCGACTTTCGCGACCTGCACAAGCAGTTCCGCAAGGCGGGCGCCGAGGTCTACGGCGTGTCGCGCGACGCGCTCGCCTCGCACCAGAAGTTCAAGGCCAAGATGAAATTTCCCTTCGAGTTGCTCGCCGACCCCGACGAGAAGGTCTGCAAGCAGCTCGGCGTGATGAAGCTCAAAAATATGTACGGCAGGAAGGTCCGCGGCATCGAGCGCAGCACCTTTGTGGTCGACGCGAGGGGGGTGCTGGCGCGCGAATGGCGCGGGGTGAAGGTCCCAGGCCACGCACAGGAGGTATTGAACTTTGTTAAAGCCCTATGAAGTCGAGCAGACCCCCGATTCCCCCGCAGCGTCGATGACGCAGAAGAAAACTCCCGCACCGCGAAAACCCAAGGTCAAGAAGCTGTTCGTGCTCGACACCAACGTGCTGATGCACGACCCGACGTGCCTGTTCCGCTTCGAGGAGCACGACGTCTACCTGCCGATCATGACGCTCGAGGAGCTCGACAGCAACAAGCGCGGCCTGTCGGACGTGTCGCGCAATGCGCGCCAGGCGAGCCGCTTCCTCGACGAGATTGTGTCGGGAACCATCACGGACATGAAAAATGGATTATTGATAAAAGTAAAAGACGGACAGCAGTCAAAGGGCCGCCTGTTCCTGCAGATCGAGGCCATCAATGGCGAGCTGCCCGCCACGCTCGCCTCGGGCAAGGCCGACAACCAGATCCTCTCGGTGGTGCGCGCGCTGCAGGAGAAGCACGCGCAGCGCCCGGTGGTGCTGGTGTCGAAGGACATCAACATGCGCATCAAGGCGCGCGCGCTGGGGCTCGCCGCCGAGGACTATACCAACGACAAGGTGCTGGAGGACGCCGACCTCCTCTACACCGGCGTGCGCGCCCTGCCGAAGGATTTCTGGGAGACCCACGGCCGCGACGTCGAGTCCTGGAAGAAGGAAGGCCACACCTACTACCGCGTGCGCGGCCCGCTGGTGGGCAAGCTGCACGTGAATGAATTCGTCTACGACGAGAGCGGCGACCGGCCGCTCTATGCGCAGGTGAAGGAAACCGCCGGCCGCATCGCGGTGCTCGAGACCCTGCGCGACTACACCCACAGCAAGAACTCGGTGTGGGGCATCACGGCGCGCAACCGCGAGCAGAATTTCGCCCTCAACCTGCTGATGAATCCGGCGATGGACTTCGTCACCCTGCTCGGCCAGGCCGGCACCGGCAAGACGCTGATGGCGCTCGCCGCCGGCCTGACGCAGGTGCTCGACGACAAGCGCTACACCGAGATCATCATGACGCGCGTCACGGTGCCGATCGGCGAGGACATCGGCTTCCTGCCCGGCACCGAGGAGGAGAAGATGACGCCGTGGATGGGCGCGCTCGAGGACAACCTCGACGTGCTGAATGCCAGCGACGAGTCGGGCGGCGAATGGGGCCGCGCCGCCACGCGGGATCTGGTGCGCTCGCGCATCAAGGTGAAGTCGCTCAATTTCATGCGCGGCCGCACCTTCGTCAACAAGTGGCTGATCATCGACGAGGCGCAGAACTTGACGCCCAAGCAGATGAAGACGCTGGTGACGCGCGCCGGCCCCGGCACCAAGGTGGTGTGCCTCGGCAATATCGCGCAGATCGACACGCCCTACCTCACCGAGGGCAGCTCGGGCCTGACCTATGTCGTCGACCGCATGAAGGACTGGCCGCACGCCGGGCACATCACGCTCGCGCGCGGCGAGCGCTCGCGCCTGGCGGATCACGCGGCGGGAGCCCTGTAGCAGGGAATTATCTGCTACATTTCGCCGTTCTTTTTCCCGGGGACTGCCACCGATGAATCGCGTTTTCTCTCTGATTGCCGCCGTTTTCCTCGCCGCTTCGCCCGCCCTCGCGCAGCAAAAGTACGAGCCGCACGTCGGCCAGGCCGGCAAGGACGTGATCTGGGTGCCGACGCCCGACGAAGTGGTCGACCGCATGCTGACGATGGCGCAGACCGGGCCGAACGACATCCACTTCGACCTCGGCGCCGGCGACGGCAAGATCGCCATCGCCGCGGCGAAAAAATTCGGCGCACGCGCCACCGGCATCGAATACAACCCGGAATTCGCCAAGTATGCCAACGCGCAGGCGCAGGCCGCCGGCGTCGCCGGCGTCGGCCCCGGCAAGGCCCTCATCCGCCAGGGCGACATTTTCGCCACCGACTTCAGCGCGGCCACCGTCATCACCCTGTATCTGCTGCCGACGCTCAACATGAAGCTCCGCCCGCAGCTCCTGTCGATGCGCCCCGGCACGCGCGTGGTGTCGCACTCCTTCACCATGGAAGACTGGGAAGCCGACGAAATCTCCTCGGTGGACGGGCGTCGTGCCTACTTCTGGGTGGTGCCGGCGATCGTGATGGGCAGCTGGACGCTCAGCACCGGCAACGAGCGGCTCGAGCTGTCGCTCGAGCAGACGTTCCAGAAGATCAACGGCACCGTGACGTTTGGCGGCGTGCACGCCGGCCTGCGCGAGCCGCGCCTGCGCGGCGTCAACATCGCTTTTTCGGTCGTCGACCAGGCCGCGGAGCGGCGCGACTACAGCGGCCGCGTCACCGACAAGAACCGCATGGAAGGAACTTTCCGCGACGAGAAGGGCGCGGAAGGGCGCTGGACCGCGGTCAAGAAGTAAATTGCTTGTGCGAGCCGTCGCAGAACGGCTTTTTGCCGCTGTGCTTGCAGCCGCATAGCCAGACCTTCTGCGCTTCGGTAACGCTGAACTTCACCGGCGTGAATTCCGTGGTCTTGTGCGTACCGTCGCAGAACGGCTGGCGCCTGGACTGGCCGCAAGCGCACCACCAGTAGTCTCCCGGAGCGAGCTCAACGGCGAACGGCGATTTCTGCGCAACGTGCGGATCAGCCATGCGTCCCCTCCTCGAGCGGACTCAGTATGAGCCGGGGTCCGCGTAATTGGCAAATCGCGTGTGCTGGCCGAGGAAGGTCAGTTTCACCAGGCCGATCGGGCCGTTCCGCTGCTTGCCGACGATGACCTCGGCGATGTTGCGCTGGTCGTCGGGCAGGTCGGGCTTGTACACCACCTCGCGGTAGATGAAGAGGATGAGGTCGGCGTCCTGCTCGATGGCGCCCGACTCGCGCAGGTCCGACATCACCGGGCGCCGGTCGGGGCGCGAATCCACCGCGCGGTTGAGCTGCGACAGCGCCACCACCGGCACGTCGAGCTCCTTCGCCATCGCCTTGAGCGAGCGCGAAATCTCGGAGATTTCGGTGGCGCGGTTCTCGCCCTGGCTGGTGGCCGACATCAGCTGCAGGTAGTCGACCACGATCAGGCCGAGGCTCGAGTACTGGCGCTTCAGGCGCCGCGCCCGCGCGCGCAGTTCGAGCGCAGTGAGCGCGCCGGTCTCGTCGATGTAGATCGGCGCGTCGTGCAATTTCGACATGGCCTCGGTGAGGCGCGACCATTCGTCGTCCTTCAGCCGCCCGGTGCGAAGCTTGTGCTGGTCGACCTGGCCGATCGAGCCCAGCATCCTCATGGCGAGCTGCACCGCGCTCATCTCCATGCTGAACACCGCCACCGGCAGGCCGTTGTGCACCGCGATGTGCTCGGCCATGTTGAGCGCGAAGGCGGTCTTGCCCATGCTGGGGCGGCCGGCGACGATCACCAGATCGCCGGGCTGCAGGCCGGCCGTCATGTTGTCGAGGTCGGTGAAGCCGGTCGGCACGCCGGTGATGTTGGAGGCGTTTTCCTGGTGGTAGAGGTGGTCCACCTTCTCGAACACGCGCGCCAGCACCGGCTTGATCTCCTGCAGCCCGGTGTCGCGCCGCGCGCGCGACTCGGCGATCTGGAAGATGCGCGATTCGGCCTCGTCGAGCAGCTGCTCGACGTCCTTGCCCTGCGAATTGAGCGCGCTGTCGGCGATCTCGGTGGCGATCTGCGCCAGGCGGCGCTGCACCGAGCGCTCGCGCACCAGCTCGGCGTAGCGTCGGATGTTGAGCGCGCTCGGCGTGTTCTGGGCCAGCGCCGCGAGGTAGGCGGCGCCGCCGGTCTTGTCCTTATCCTCGCTCGCCTCGACCGACTCGCCGACCGTCACCACGTCGGCGGGCTTGCTCGCCTCGATCAGCTTGGCGATGTGGCGGAAGATGCGGCGGTGGTCGTCGCGGTAGAAGTCCTCCGCGCCCACCATGTCGGCGACGCGGTCGAAGGCCTCGTTGTCGAGCAGCAGGCCGCCGAGCAGCGACTGCTCCGCCTCGACCGAATGCGGCGGAACCTTGAGCGCGAGGAGCTGGGAGTCGGCGCTCTCGAGACGCGGCGCCTGCTGGGCGAATGCCATCGGGGCGTATTGTCCGGCCTCGCGCGCGATTAAACAACAAGGGCCGCCGGAGGAAACCTCCGGAAAAAGGAACGCCGGCGATCTGACGCCGGCGTTGGCTGTGAATTACCTGTGGGTTACTTGTGACTAAGCTGTGGCGGGCGTGTTGGTCTTTTCGCCGAGCACCGACACCGTGATGGTCACGATCACGTCCGTGTGCAGCTGGATCTGGATCGGGAAGTCGCCCACCTGCTTGAGCGGGCCCTGCGGCATGCGGATGCCCGCGCGCTCGACTTCGTGACCCAGGGCCTTCAGCCCTTCGACGATGTCATAGTTGGTCACCGAGCCGAACAGGCGCCCGTCGGGTCCGGCCTTCTGCACCACCTGCAGCGTCACGGCGTCCAGCTTGGCGCCGCGCTCCCGCGCCTTGGCGAGCGTCTCGGCCTGAGCCTTCTCCAGGTCGGCGCGGCGCGACTCGAACGCCTTGAGGTTGACCTCTGTGGCCCGCTTCGCCTTGCCGTGCGGGATGAGGAAATTGCGTGCGTAGCCGTCCTTCACCTTGACGACGTCGCCCAGCTCGCCGAGGTTGGCCACCTTCTCCATCAGAATCACTTGCATATCAGCGCCTCAACTCAGTGCAGGTCGGTGTAGGGCAGCAGGGCGAGGAAGCGCGCGCGCTTGATCGCCTCGGTCAGCTGCCGCTGGTAGCCGGCCGCCGTCCCGGTGATGCGCGCCGGGATGATCTTGCCGGTCTCGTTGACGAAGTCCTTGAGGACCTCGATGTCCTTGTAATCGATCCACTCGGCCTTCTCGGACGTGAAGCGGCAGAACTTGCGCCGGCGGAACAGCGCCCGCTGGCCCTTGTCCTTCTTGTCCTTGCCGAACTTCCCTTTGCCTTTTCCTTTGCCTCTGCGCGGCGGGGGCATCTTCAGACTCCTTCTGCGAATTCGATGTTGTTCACGTGCAGCACCAGTCTCCTGGACCTGCGGTTCTTCGCGGCGAGGAAGCCCTGGAACCGCGCTTCCACGCCGAGTTTCGAACCGGCGATCAGCCGGGCCTGCGCCTCAAACGCAATCGCCGGCATCTCGGCCTGTACCTTGCGCTTCTTCCCGGCTTCGTCCTGTTCGGATTCATGCGTCACCTTGAACTCGACGACCGGAATGCCGGCGGGCGTGAAGCGCAACGCGCCCAGCTCGGTGATCTTTCCGCTGACCTCAACCCGGTTCAGACAGCCGCAGCGGGCGCGGCAGGCACGTCAGCCGGCCGGGCATCGCCCGCGCCACCGCGCTCCATCAGCGACTTCGACTTCTCCTCCTTCATCATCGGAGAAGGCGCGGTCCACGCCTTGGGCATCTTGACGATCAGGTGGCGCAGCACCGCGTCGCTGAACTTGAACGAATGCTCGAGCTCCGTCAGCGTCTCGTTGTCGCATTCGATGTTCATCAGCACGTAGTGCGCCTTGTGCATCTTCTGCAGTGGATAGGCAAGCTGGCGCCGGCCCCAATCTTCGAGCCGGTGCACGATGCCGTTCTTCTGCGCGATGACGCCCTTGTATCGCTCGACCATCTGCGGCACCTGCTCGCTCTGGTCGGGATGGACGATGAAAACTATTTCGTAATGCCGCATGTCGATTTGACTCCTTTTCCTATGGATTAAGGCCTACCGTCATGCGTAACGGTGAGACCAGGAAGGGGACGAATTATACAGAGAATCAGCGCCTTCGGCGCAAAGACTCGTATAGGCAGATTCCGGCCGAGACCGAGACGTTCAGGCTCTCGATCTCTCCTTTCATAGGGATGCGCGCCAGCAGGTCGCAGGACTCGCGCGTAAGACGGCGCATGCCTTCGCCTTCGGCGCCAAGGACCCAGGCGATCGAGTCGGGCAGGTCCGTTTCAAAGATGGTCTTTTCGGCGCGTTCGTCGGCGCCGACCACCCAGATATTCCGCTCCTTGATGTCGGCAAGCGTGCGAGCCAGGTTCGTCACCATCAGGTAGGGCGTGACTTCGGCCGCGCCGCTTGCCACCTTGGAAACGGCGGGGGTGATGCCACAGGCGCGGTCCTTGGGGGCGATCACCGCGTGGGCGCCGGCGGCGTTGGCGACGCGCAGGCAGGCGCCGAGGTTGTGGGGGTCCGTGACGCCGTCGAGGACCAGGAGCAGCGGTTTCTCGGTCTTTTCCAGAATCTCGTCGAGGCTGTCGGAGAGCTTCTTCATGTCGATGCGCGCGACGACGCCCTGGTGGCGCCCTCCCCCGTAGAAGCCGTCCAGGCGCTTGGTCGGCACGCGCATCAGGCGCACCTTGGCGCGCTCGGCGGCGGCGGCGAGGTCCTTGCCGCGCGCGTCCTGCCGCGTTTCATCGAGGAAGATTTCGAGCACCGAGGAGGGATCGGACCTTAACCGCGCGAGCACGGCGTGGAAGCCGAAGACGACGCGCGGCTCCTTCATGCCGGGACGAAGTCGATCTTGCGCTGGTCGATGTCGACGCGCACCAGCTTCACCGTCATGCGGTCGGCCAGCCGATAGCGCTTCTTGGTGCGGTCGCCGAGCAGCATGTGGCGCGCGGCGTCGAACTGGAAGTAGTCCTTGCCCAGCTCGGAGATGTGGACCAGGCCGTCGACGAAATAGTTGTCCAGCGTGACGAACAGGCCGAAGGCGGTGACGCCGGTGATGATGCCGGGGAAGGTGCCGCCGACGTGGTCGCGCATGTAGTAGCACTTGAGCCAGTTCTCGACGTCGCGGCTCGCGTCGTCGGCGCGCCGCTCCATCTCGGAGCAGTGGCGGCCCAGTGCCTCCCAATCAATCCCTGAATATCTGGTTTTTGATAAAACGGCCTTAATGGCACGGTGCACCAGCAGATCCGGGTAGCGCCGGATCGGCGAGGTGAAGTGCACGTAGGCCTCGAAAGCGAGGCCAAAGTGGCCGACGTTGCTCGGGCTGTACATGGCCTGCTTGAGCGAGCGGAGCAGGATAGTCTGCAGCAGCGTGAAATCGGGCCGCTTGCGGATCTTCGCCAGCAGCTGGGCATAGTCCATCGGCCGCGGCACCTCGCCGCCGGGCAGCTGCAGGCCGATCTCGGCGAGGAAGGCGCGCAGCGCGGTGACCTTTTCCACCGCCGGCACGTCGTGCACGCGGTACAGCGCCGGATGCTCGTGGCTGGCGAGGAAATTGCCCGCGCAGACGTTGGCCGCCAGCATGCATTCCTCGATCAGGCGGTGCGCGTCGTTGCGCGGCTCGGGCACGATCTTCTCGATCTTGCCCTTGGCGTCGAAGATCATGCGCGTCTCGATGGTCTCGAAGTCGATGGCGCCGCGCTCGGTGCGCGCCTTGAGCAGGACTTTGAACACCTCGTAAAGGTTCTGCAGATCCGGCGAGGCCTTGCTCTTCGACAGGCGTGACCAGACTTCGGTGTAGGTCAGTCTTTCCTGGGAGCGGAACACCGCCGGATAGAACTCGAAGCGGGCCACCTCGCCTTTCGCCGAGATCGCCATCTCGCACACCATCGCCAGGCGGTCGACCTTCGGATTGAGCGAGCACAGGCCGTTGGAGAGCTTCTCCGGCAGCATCGGGATGACGCGGCGCGGGAAGTAGACCGAGGTACCACGCTCGCGTGCTTCCATGTCGAGCGCGTCGCCGTGGCGCACGTAGTGGCTGACGTCGGCGATCGCCACCCACAGGCGGAAGCCGCCGCCCTCGCGGCGGCAATACACCGCGTCGTCGAAGTCGCGCGCGGTCTCGCCGTCGATGGTGACAAACGGAAACTGCCGCAGGTCTTTCCTGCCCTGCATGTCCTTGTCCGTCAATTCATCGGCAAATGAATTCGAGAGCGAAACAGCCTTTTGGGAAAAATCGTGGGGCAATCCAAACTTGCGCACCGCGATCTCGATCTCCATGCCGGGGTCGGCGTGGTGGCCGAGCACCTCGACCACGCGCCCGATCGGCTGCGCGTGCTTGCTCGGCTGCGCGATCAGGTCGACGGTGACGACCTGGCCGGGCTTGGCGCGGCCGACTTCGGCCGGCGGGACCACGATGTCGTGCGCGATGCGCCGGTCCTCCGGCACCAGGAACAGCACGCCGTGCTCGGCGTGCAGCCGGCCGACGATGCGCCGGTTGGCGCGCTCCAGCACCTCGACGATGGTGCCGGTCGGGCGGCCGCGATGGTCGCGGCCGGCGATGCGCACCGCGGCGCGATCGCCCGGCATCGCCTGGCGCATCTCCGCCGGCGGCAGGAGCACCTGCGGGCTGCCGTCGTCGGGGTAGAGAAAGCCGTGGCCGTCCGGATGGCCTTCGAGGCGTCCCGAGACCAGGGCGATCCGCTTCGCAACCAAAAGCGCGCCGGCGCGGTTGCGCATCAGCTCGCCGGCGCGCTCGAGGTCGGCGAGCGCCGTATTGAACGCGCGCCGCTCGCTTTTCTGTACGCGCAGCCGCTGCGCGATCTCGTCGGGCGTGAGCGGCGTGCCGGCGCGCTCCAGCGCGTGCAGGATGTCGCGCCGCGGATCGGTCGGACGAATCTTGAACTTGGAACGCCTAGACACTAGAATTTCGCTCCCGCAGCCGAGGTGGCGGAATTGGTAGACGCACTAGGTTCAGGTCCTAGCGGTGGCAACACTGTGGGGGTTCGAGTCCCTTCCTCGGCACCAGATCAACGCAGCCCCGAGTTTAGCTTAGCCTCGGCGTCCCAACCGCCGCCGAGCGCCTTCATCAGGTCGACGCTGAAGGCGAGCCGCGCCTGGCGGTTGCGCACGAAAGCGAGTTCCGCCTCGTTGGCAGTGCGCTGCGCGTCGAGCACCTCGAGGTAGGGCGAGTAGCCCGACTGGTAGCGCTCGGTGGAGAGTGCGAGCGCCGCGCGCGCCGCGGCGAGGCGGTCGGCGTAGTCGGCCTCGGCGGCGCCCGACTGCTCGAAGCTCACCAGCGCGTCGGCCACCTCGCGAAAGCCCGATTCGATCGACTTCTGGTAGGTCACCAGCGCCTGCGTGCGCCGCGCCTCGGCCTGGCCGACCGCGGCTTGGCGCCGCCCGGCGTCGAACACCGGCAGCGTGGCGGCGAAGGCGATGGTCCAAATGCCGGTGCCGCTCGCGAGCAGGTCGGAGAAGGCCGAGCTCTCCGTGCCGAGCGCGCCGGTGAGCGAGATGGTCGGGAAGAGCGCCGCCTTCGCCACGCCGATCTGCGCGTTGGCGCCGGCGAGCGCCTGCTCGGAAGCGCGGATGTCCGGGCGCCGCTCGATGAGCTGCGAGGGCAGCCCCGCCGGCGGCGTCGGCGGCACCGGCAGCGTGAAGAGATCCCCCGCAGCAATCGCCGCGCCGGGCCGGCCGGTCAGGCTGCCGAGCTGGCGCTCGACCAGCGCGCGCTGGCGCTCGGTCTCGCGTCGCTGCACCAGCGCATCGGAAAGCGCGCCCTGCGCCTGGTGCACGTCGAGCTCCGAAGCAAGGCCCGCGCCGAGCCGCGCGCGCGCCAGGTCCACCGAATCTTTCCGTGCGCGGATGGTCTCGGCGAGCACCGCGAGCTGCGCGTCGAGCGAGCGCAGGTTGAAATAGGCCTGGGCGGTGAGGCCCACCTGCGTGAGGACCACCACCTCTCGCGCGTAGCGCGTGCCGAGCAGGCTGGCGCGCGCCGCCTCGCTCGAGCGCGCCAGGCGGCCCCAGAAATCGATTTCGAAGCTGGTCTGCAGCGCGAGGCGCGCGTCGGGCCGCTCGATCGAGCCGCTCACCGGCTTCGGCGGCGGCGGAACGGAGCGCTCGGTCACGCGGCTGTTCGAGCGCGAGCCTGCGGCCGAGACCTCGGGCAGCGTGGCGGCGTCGACTTGGCGCAGCACCGCCTCGATCTCCAGCACCTGCGCCGCGGCGAAACGGATGTCGGCATTGTTGGCGCGCGTCGCCGCCACCAACTCGTCGAGAACAGGGTCCTGGTAAAGCTTCCACCACTCGCTTTGAAGCAAGGCGTTTGCTTGCGAAGCGGAACCTGGATAGTTCGCCGGCAGCTCGACTGCAGGGCGCTTGTAGTCCGGGCCCACCGTCGTGCAGCCGCCGAGCGCCAGCATGAGAAGTATCTTTTTCAGGAAGTCTTCCTTTTGCTCTGGCGCGCCACGATCACGAAGAACAGCGGAATGAAGATGGTGGCGACGAAGGTCGAGGCGAGCATGCCGCCGACCACGCCGGTGCCCATCGAGCGGCGCGCCGCGGCGCCGGCCCCGGTGGAGAGCATCAGCGGCAGCACGCCCAGCACGAAGGCAAGCGAGGTCATGACGATCGGCCGGAAGCGCAGCCGCGCTGCATTCAGCGCCGCTTCCGCGGCGCTTTTTCCGTCGAGGAAGCCCTGCTGGGCAAATTCCACGATCAGAATGGCGTTCTTCGCTGCGAGTCCTATCAACACCACCAGCCCGATCTGGAAGTAGATGTCGTTCTCCAGGCCGCGCGCCGAGACGAAGCCGAGCGCACCCAGCACCGCGAAGGGCACCGCCATCACCACCGCGAAGGGCAGCAGCCAGCGTTCGTAGAGCGCGGCAAGGATCAGGAACACCATCACGATCGCGAGGCCGAAGGCGATCGCCGAAGCGCGGCCGGTGCGCTTTTCCTGGAAGGCCTGCCCGGCCCAGGCCACCTGGTAGCCCTCGGGCAGGCTCGCCGCCGCGACCTGCTCCACCGCGCGAATCGCATCGCCCGAAGACACGCCGGGACGGCCGCTCGCCAGCACGCGCGCGGCGAGAAAGCCATTGAAGCGCTCCAGCTGCTCCGGACCGATGACGTTGGTGGTGCGGATCAGCGCCTTGAGCGGAATCATTTCCCGCGTGCTGGCCGAGCGCACGTACACCGCGCCGAGGTCCTCCGGCTGCGCGCGGAACTGCGCATCCGCCTGCATCTGCACCCGGAAGGTGCGGCCGAACTTGTTGAAGTCGTTGACGTAGAGCGCCGCCATGGTGCTCTGCAGGGAATCGAACACGTCCTGCACCGGCACGCCGAGCGCGATCGCCTTCTCGCGGTCGACCTCGACCTTGAGCTGCGGCACCGTCGGCCGGAAAAACGAGTTGACCGCGGTGAGCTGGGCATTCTCGCGCAGCGCGCCGAGGAAGGATTGCGTCACCGTAAACAGGCGCGCCGGGTCGGCATCGGTGCGTGCCTGCAGGTACAGCTCGAGGCCGCCGGCGGTGCCGAGGCCGCGGATCGCCGCGGGACTGAAGGCGATCACCATGCCGTCGCGCATCGCCGCGCCTTTTTGCGCGATGTCGCGCGCCACCGCCGCGGCCGGCGCGTCTTTGCGCAGGTCCCAGTGCTTGAGCGGGATGAACATGGTGGCGGCGTTGGTCTTGTTGCCACCCCCCAGCAGGTCGAAGCCGTTGATCACCATGGTGTTCTGCACGCCGGGATGCGCCTGCGCGATCTTGCCGAGCTCGGCGGCGGTGGCCCGCGTGCGCTCGAGTGTCGCGCCGTCGGGCAGCTGCACGTTGCCGAAGATGTAGCCCTGGTCCTCCGAGGGCACGAAGCTGCTGGGGACTCGCAAAAACAAAAACATATTCAGAACTATAAGAATCAAGAACGATGCCAGGGACAACCAGGGATGCCTCAGCAACAGGTTCACGGCATCGAGAAAGCGCCGTGTCACCCAGGCGAAACCGATGTTGAAGGGCTCGAATACCCTGGAATGGTGGTCTCCCAGCTTCATCAGAATTGCGCACAGCGCCGGCGTCAGCGTGAGCGCCATGAAGCCCGAAATGACGACGGCGAACGTCAGGGTGACGGCGAACTGGCGGTAAAGCTGGCCCGCGATGCCGCCGAGGAAGGCCACCGGGATGAACACCGCGCACAGCACCAGCACGATGGCGACCACCGCGCCCGACACCTCGCGCATCGCCTCCAGCGCGGCCTCGAACGGCGGCATCTTCTCCTCGCGCATCAGGCGCTCGACGTTCTCCAGCACTACGATGGCGTCGTCGACCACGATGCCGATGGCGAGCACCATGGCGAACAAGGTCAGCGTGTTGATGGAGAAGCCCACCGTCCACAGCCCGGCGAAGGCGCCGATCAGCGACACCGGCACCGCGATCATCGGGATCAGCGTCGCGCGCCAGGTCTGCAGGAACAGGAACACCACCGCCAGCACCAGCAGCGCCGCTTCGAAGATGGTGATCACGACTTCCTTGATCGAGGCGTCGACGAAGCGCGTGGTGTCGAAGGGAATCTTGTAATCCACACCCTCCGGAAAGCCCGGTCGCAGTTCATTCATCCTGTTTCGGACTGCATCGGCGACTTCGAGCGCATTGGCGCCCGGCTGCAGGAAGGTGGCCATGCCGATGGTCTGCTGGCCGTCGAGCGTGTTGGACGTGTCGTAGTTCAGCGCGCCGAGCTCGAGGCGCGCAATGTCCTTCAGCCGCAGCACGCCGCCCGTGGAATTGGAGCGCACCACAATTTCGCCGAACTCCTCGGGCTCGACCAGGCGCCCGGTGGCCGTGACGGTATAGACGAACTTCTGGCCCGCCGGCGCCGGCTCGGTGCCGATGCGCCCGGCGGCATATTGCGCATTCTGCGCGCGCAGCGCGGCCGCGACTTCCGAGGTGGTGACGCCGAGGCGCGCCATCTTCTCGGGGTCGATCCACACGCGCATCGAGAAGTCGCGCGCGCCGAAGATGGTGACATCCGCCAGGCCCGGCAGGCGCTTCAGCTCGTCGACGATGTTGACCGAGGCGTAGTTCGACAGGAACAGCGTGTCGCGCCGGTTGTCGGGCGACACCAGCGACACCACCAGCAGGATGTCGAAGGAGCGCTTCTGCACGATGACGCCGTTGCGCCGCACCTCGTCGGGCAGGCGTGGCAGCGCAATCTGCACGCGGTTGTTGATGTTGAACACCGACTGGTCGACGTTGGTGCCCGGCTCGAAGGTCGCGGTGATCTGCAGCGTGCCGTTGGAGGACGAGGTCGAGCTGAAGAAGGACAGCTTCTCGACGCCAGAGAGTTGCTCCTCGATCGGCGCCGCCACCGTGCGCGCCAGCGTCTCGGCGCTGGCGCCAGGGTAGGCGGTGGTGATCAGTACCGTGGGCGGCGCGATCTCCGGGTACTGCGCCACCGCCAGCAGCTTCGCGGACACCAGGCCCGCCAGCACGATAATGATGGCGATGACCCCGGCGAACACCGGGCGGTGGATGAAGAAATTGCTCATTTGGAAACGACGACGACACCCGGGCGCAGGCGCACCAGGTTGTCGACGATGACGCGCTCGCCGGGCTTGAGCCCTTCCAGCACGACCCAGTCGCCGCCCAGCCAGTTGCCGGCGCGGATCGGGCGCTGCACCGCCTTGCCGTCGGCGGGCGCCAGCCAGACGTAGCGGCCGCCTTCGTTCTGCATCACCGCGGTCTGCGGCACCACGATCGCCTGCTGGCTGCCGGCGATCACGCGCACGCGGACGAACTGCCCGGGCAGCAGGCCGAGCTTCGGATTGGCGACTTCGGCGCGCATCTGCACCGTGCCGGTCGACGGGTCGACCGTCGAGCTGGAGAAATTCAGCTTGCCCGGCGTCGGGAACTCGCTGCCGTCGGCCAGCTCCAGGCGCACCTGGACGGCACGCTGGTCAGCCGCGCGCAGGCGCGCGAATTCGGCCTCCGACAGGGCAAAGCGCACCCAGATCGGGTTGGCGAGGGTCAGCGTCGTCAGCAGGCCGGCGTCGGCGCCAGGCGAGACCAGGCTGCCGATGGATTGCTGGGCGCGCCCGGTGATGCCGCCGATCGGCGCGCCCACCTCGGCATACGACAGGTTGAGCTCCGCCTGGCGCACCCGCGCCTCGGCCATCTGCACGGCGCCTTCGCCCTGGCGCACGGCCGAGGCCGCCTGGTCGGCCTCCTTCTGGCTGATGGCGCGCCGGTCGGCGAGGCCCTTCAGCCGTTCGAGCTCCTGGCGCGCGAGCTCCTGCTTGGCGGCTTCCTGCGCCAGCGCGCCGCGCGCCTGCGCCAGCTCGATCTCGAAGGGCGCGCGCTCAATACGGAAAAGCGGAGTGCCCGCCGGCACGGCATCGCCTTCGCGGTAGAGCTGCCGCTCGAGGATGCCGGTAACGCGCGCGCGCACCTGCACCTCGCGCGAACCCTCGGTACGCCCGACCGACTCGAAGGCGACCGGCACTTCGCGCGGCGCCACCTCGAGCACGCTGACCGGCACCGCGGTGGGCGCGACGCCCTTGTTTCCCTGGCGCGCATCGCCCTCGCTGCAGGCGGCGAGCGCCAATCCGATTCCAATCGCCAGCAATTTATTCATTGGTAGGCACGCAGAAAGCAATCGACGATGCGGGCGGCGCGATGGGTCTCGCTTTCCGCGGTGCGCGGCACGCCGAACAGGCGCTTGATCCGCTCCTGGCCGAGCAGCATGCCGAGCAGCAGCTCGGCGGCGAACACCGGGTCGTCGCGGCGCAGCCGGCCGGCCTGCATGGCCTCCCCCAGCAGCTGCGCCAGGCGCTGCACCAGCGCGCCGGCGCTGCCGGCGTACAGCGCACGCGCCTGCGCCGGGAAGCGCGCCACCTCCGGCACCAGCATGCGGAAGGTGGCGATGCCCTGCGCGCCGAGCGCACGCTCGCGGTAGGCGAGCGCGAAGCGCAGCAGCGTCGCGCGCAGGCCGCGCGGCGCGTCCTCCAGCTCCACCAGCACGGTGTTCGCCAGGTCGCTTGCCACCGCCTTGAACAGCGTGTCCTTGCTGGGAAAATGGTGATAGACGGTCTGCTTGGCGACGCCGGCGCGGCGCGCGATGTCGTCAACGCTCGAGCGGTAGCCGCGGGCGAGGAAGGAGCTGGTGGCGGCGCGCAGCACGCGCGCCCGGTTGGCGACGGCCATGCGGGATCACTCCGGAATAAGTAGACTAGACCGTATAGTCTAGCAGAGACCTGGCGGCCGCTGACGGGCCCCTCATTTTCCGCTCATTTTCCGACATGGTAGCGATCGCGCCCGGCGTTCTTGGCCTGGTACAGGGCGGCGTCGGCGCGCTTGAGCCAGGCCTGGCCGTCCGTCTCGCCGCCGCCGAAGGCGATGCCGATGCTGGTGCTGATGCGCACGTCCTGGCCGTCGGCGCGCGCCGGCTGGCGCGCGCTCTCCAGCATCTTCTCGGCGACGCGCGCGGCGGCGGCCTCGTCCTTCAGGTCCTCGACCAGCACCACGAACTCGTCGCCGCCGAGCCGCGCCACGGTGTCCGACTGGCGCACGCAGTCGCGCAGGCGCACGGCGAAGTCCTTCAGCAGCGCGTCGCCCGCGGCGTGGCCGAAACTGTCGTTGACCTGCTTGAAGCGGTCGATGTCGAGGTACAGGAGCGCGCAGTCGCCGCCGCCGCGCCGCGCCCGCGCCAGCGCGACGCTCATGCGATCCATCAGCGCCACGCGGTTGGCGAGGCCGGTGAGCGAGTCGGAGTGGGCCGCCGATTGCATTGCCTCCTCCATGCGCTTGCGGTCGGTGATGTCGATATTGGTGCCGATCATGCGGCTCGCCCGCCCGGTCGCCAGGTCGCGCTCGGTGACCCGGCCGCGCGACAGGATCCATTTCCACTCCCCCGCGCAGGCGCGCACGCGGTGCTCGAAGGCGTAGACCGTGCGCTGGCCCTTCATGGTCTCGGCCTGCAGCCGGCGCCCCTCCTCGAGGTCGTCCGGATGCACCAGCGCCGCCAGCTCGGCATAGGAGGTCAGCGTGTCGCCGGCTGGCGCGCCGAGCATCTCGGCCCAAGCCTCGCTCAGGAACACGCGCCCGGTGCGCAGGTCGGCATCCCACAACGCCGCACTCGATCCCCCCAGCGCCCGCTCCAGGCGCTCGCGCGCCGCGTGCAGCTCGCTGCGCGCGGCGGCCTGCGCCGTGATGTCGCTGCCGAGCACGAAGAAGCCCCTCACCCGGCCCTCGGCGTCGAACTCGGGCACGTAGCTGGTGAGGACGTGGCGCTCGGCGCCCAGGTCCCCCACCGTGTATTCGTAGGTGACGCGTTCGCCGCGCAGCGCCCGCGCGATGTTGGGTTGCAGCTCGCGGTAGCGCTCTTCCCCCCAGACGTCGCGCACGGTGCGCCCGGTAATGCGCTCGCGCGGCAGGCCGAGCCATTCCTCGTAGACGCGGTTATTGAAGACGTAGCGCTCGGCGGTGTCGACGTAGGACACCAGCGCCGGCACGTTGTCGGCGATGACGCGCAGCCGCTCCTCGCTCTGGCGCAGCGCCAGCGCGACTTCCTTTTGCGCCGTGATGTCGCGGCCGACGCCGCGGTAGCCGGTGAACCGGCCGTGATCGTCGAACACCGGGTCGCCGCTCACCAGCGCCCAGCGCGAGCGCCCCTCGCCGCCGGCGCGCTCGATTTCCAGGTCGCGGAACGGCTCGTGGCGCTCGAGCTGCGCACGGTGGCGCACCCAATCGCCGGCCGACAGGTTGCGCGCCGGCAATTCCCAGCGCGTGCGGCCGCGGATATCCACCACCTGGAAGCCGGTGCGCTCGAGCGGCGTGCCCGAGACGAACGTGAAGCGGAATCGCGCGTCCTGTTCCCAGTACCAGTCCGACGACAGCTCGGTCAGGTGGCGAAAGCGCGACTCGCTCTCGCGCAGCGTGCTATCGAGCAGCGCCGTCAGGTTGGCCGCCTGCAGGCGCGAGCGCAGCCCGATCACCACGCCGCCGAGCAGCAGCAGTCCGCCAAGCCACGCAAAGGCGACATGCGCGTTGGCAAAAAATTCGGGGAAGCGGGAAGCCGACCCCGCGTTCACAACGTAGTAGGCCAGCGAGACCGCGGCGCCGCCGGCAAAGCCGTAACCGCCGAAGAGGGCGGCGGCGGTGATCAACCCCAGTCCCGGAACGCCGAGCGGCGAGAGCGGCCGCATCCCGCCGGCGATCAGCAGCTCGACCAGCCCGACGCCGACGAGGGCAAAGCCCGCGCCCGCCAGCAAGCCGATTACCGCGCCAGAATGCCTCGCCGCCATGGCCCTCCCCACCGTCGCGACCACTGCGCTACGCCATTCTACTGAGCGTCGAACGGGTGGCGCAGGACGATGGTCTCGTCGCGCTCCGGCCCGGTGGAGATCAGGTCGATCGGCACGCCGCACAGCTTCTCGATGCGGGCGAGGTAGTCGCGCGCCGCCTTGGGCAGGCGAGCGTGCGCCTTGACGCCGACGGTGCTCTCCTGCCAGCCCGGCATCTCCTCGTACACGGGCTCGCAGCGCTCCAGCTCCTCGGCGCCCACCGGCAGGATGTCGGAGAGCTCGCCGTCCAGGCGGTAGCCGACGCAGATCTTGAGCGACTCGGCGCCGTCGAGGACGTCGAGCTTGGTGATGCACAGCCCGGAAACCCCGTTCAGCTGGATCGAGCGCTTGAGCGCCGCGGCGTCGAACCAGCCGGTGCGGCGCGGCCGCCCGGTCGTGGCGCCGAACTCCTGGCCGCGCTGGCGCAGGCGCTCGCCGACATCGTCCGAAAGCTCGGTCGGAAACGGCCCGCTGCCAACGCGCGTGCTGTAGGCCTTGGTGATGCCGAGCACGTAATGCAGGTGCATCGGGCCGATGCCGGCCCCGGCCGCCGCCGCGCCAGCGACGCAGTTGGACGACGTGACGTAGGGATAGGTGCCGTGATCGATGTCGAGCAGCGAGCCCTGCGCGCCCTCGAACAACAGGTTCCGGCCGCGTCGGTTGGCGTGGTAGAGCGCGCGCGGCACGTCGGCCACCAGCGGCTCGAAGCGCGGCGCCAGCGCCAGCGTTTCGTCGAGGATTTGCTGGTAGTCGAGCCTTTCACTTTTGAAATAGTGTTGCAGAACAAAATTATGAAAATCCAGCAAATCACGGAGTTTTTCGGCGAAGCGCTCGGGCTTGAACAGGTCCTGCAGCCGGATGGCGCGGCGCGCCACCTTGTCCTCGTAGGCCGGGCCGATGCCGCGGCCGGTGGTGCCGATCTTCTGCTCGCCCTTGGCCGCCTCGCGCGCCCGGTCGAGCGCCACGTGGTAGGGCAGGATCAGCGGGCAGGCTTCCGACACCATCAGGCGCGCCACCACGCCGGGCACGCCGCCCGCCTCGAGCTGGTCCATTTCCTCGACCAGCGCCTGGGGCGAAACCACCACGCCGTTGCCGATGAAGCAGTCGACGTCGCCGCGCAGGATGCCCGAGGGGATCAGGTGCAGCACGGTCTTCTTGCCGCCGATCACCAGCGTGTGGCCGGCGTTGTGGCCGCCCTGGAAGCGCACCACGCCCTGCGCACGGTCGGTGAGCCAGTCGACGATCTTGCCCTTGCCCTCGTCACCCCATTGCGTGCCGATGACAACGACGTTGCGCGCGCGCTTCATCTCTTTTTCGCGCCGGCGAGCGTTCTGAGATCGATGGAAAACCCGGTGGCCGGGCGCGCGCGCCCGAACGCCTTGCCCACCTCGTCGTAGCGACCGCCCCTCGCTACCGCTCCAGCGACGCCGTCGCAGTAGGCGTCGAACACCGCGCCCGAGTGATAGTGATAGCCGCGCAGTTCGGCCAAGTCGAAGCTCGCCGGAACCGGGCACGCTTTCGCCAACGCTCGAAGCGTCGCCAGCGCACGGCGCAAGCCGCTGATATTGGGAAGTTCTTTTTCCGCAACGGCGAGAATTTCGACACCGCCGTAAAGCTTGGGCAAGAGCAGCAAGGCGTCGCGAATCTTGCCGTTCAACGAGCGGCTGAGTTTCCTGATTTCAGGTGACTCCTTGCGTTGCAGCGCTTCGAACAGATCGACTTCGAGTTCCGGCGCCACCTTCGCCGCCTGCATCAGCGAGCGGAACACCGCCACATGGCCGACGTCGAGGCGCACGCCGCGCGCCCCGCCGACGCGCAGCGCCTCGCACAGCAGGCCCTGCACCTCGAGGTCGCCGCGCATGCCGGGCTCGCCGTACATCTCGGCGCCGATCTGCATCGGTTCGCGCGTGGCGCCGGGGCTGGCGGGCCGCGTGTGCAGCACCGAGCCGCAGTAGCACAGGCGCGTCACGCCGCGGCGGTTGAGCAGGTGCGCATCGATGCGCGTCACCTGCGGCGTGATGTCGGCGCGCAGGCCCATCATGCGGCCCGAAAGCTGATCCACCACCTTGAAGGTGCGCACCTCGAGGTCATGCCCGGTGCCGGTCAGGAGAGAATCGGTGAATTCGAGCAGCGGCGGAATGACGAATTGATATTTATTCTTAAAAAATAAATCCAAAATCCTTCTGCGCAGCGATTCAATGCGCGCTGCTTCGGCCGGCAGGATGTCCTCGATGTACTCGGGCAGCACCCACTTCATAGCCGCGCCCACAGCAGCAGCAGCAGGCCGGCGAGCATCGACGACAGGCCGACGAAGCGGATCTGCCCGTCGGAGAGCTGGGTGATGCGGCGAAACGTGTCGCGCCAGAGACTAGGCGAGAGGAAAGGCAGCACGCCTTCGAGAATGAGCATCAGGGCGAGCGCCAGCAGAAGCGTGGTGCCCATGGCTCACTTTCTCGGCGCGGCGCTCTTGCCCAGGGAGTCCCTGAAGTAGCGCAGGAAGTCCGAATTCGCCTCGAGCAGCATCAGGTCGTTGCGCCCGCGGAAGGTCGAGCGGTAGGCTTCCATGCTGCGGTAGAAGGAGAAGAACTCCGGGTTCTGCGAAAAGGCGCCGGCGTAGATGGCGGCCGCTTTCGCGTCGCCTTCGCCGCGCACGCGCTGCGCGTCGCGGTAGGCCTCGGCCAGGATCACTTCGCGCTGGCGGTCGGCGTCGGCGCGGATCCTCTCGGCCTCGGCCGAGCCGGTCGAGCGCTGCTCGTTGGCGATGCGCTTGCGTTCGGCCTGCATGCGGCCGAACACCGAGTCGCTGACATCCTGCGGCAGGTCGACGCGCTTCAGGCGCACGTCGATGATCTCGACGCCGATGCGCTTCAAGTCGACGCCGGCCTTCTGTCGCACTTCGGCCATGATCTCCTCGCGCTGGCCGGACACCACGTCGTGCATGTTGCGCCGGCCGAACTCGGCCTGCAGGCCGTCGGAGATGGTCTGCTTGATGCGCGTCGCGGCGCGGAACTCGTCGCCCTGCACGCTGACGTAGTACTGCCGCACGTCGGTGATGCGCCACTTGACGAACGAATCGACCAGCAGCGGCTTCTTCTCCGACGTGATGAAGCGCAGCGGTTCGGCATCATCGAAGGTCAGGATGCGCATGTCGAACTGGCGCACGTTCTGCAGCAGCGGCCACTTGAAGTGCAGGCCGGGCTTCTGGATCACGTCCTTCACCTCGCCGAGCTGGAAGATGATGGCGTTCTGGCGCTGGTCGACGGTGAACACCGTGCCCGAAACGATGGCCGCGAGCACCACCACGATGGCGACGATCGGACCGAAGGCGCGCATGCTAGCGGTCGCCCCGCTCGCGGGGGCGCAGCGTGTCGCGCGAGCGCGGGCTCGCCTCCGCCGCCGGCTCGCTGCTCGGGCGCTGCGCCGACTGCGATTCGGTGAGCGGCGCCGTGCCGCCCTGCTGCATGATCTTGTCGAGCGGCAGGTAGAGCAGGTTGCCCGCGCCGCGATAGTCCATCATGATCTTGTTGGTCGAGGACAGGATCTGCTGCATGGTCTCGATGTAGATGCGCTCGCGCGTCACCGCCGGCGCCTTGGCGTATTCGGTCAGCACCTGCCGGAAGCGCGAGGCGTCGCCCTCGGCGGTGGCGATGACCCGGCTGCGGTAGCCCTCCGACTCCTCCTTCAGGCGCGAGGCGGCGCCGCGCGCCTTCGGAATGACGTCGTTGGCGTAGGCCTGGCCCTCGTTCACCTGGCGCTCGCGGTCCTGGCCGGCCTTGACTGCATCGTCGAACGCCGCCTGCACCTGTTCGGGCGGCTGCGCGGCCTGGATGGTCACCGTGCTCACCGCGATGCCGGTGGCGTAGCGGTCGTGAATCGACTGCATCACCTGGCGCGCCTTGATGGCGATTTCCTCGCGGTTCTCGTACAGGATGCCGTCCATCTTGCTCTTGCCGATCACCTCGCGCATCGCGGTCTCGGCGATCTGCATCGCCGACTCGTCCGGCCGGCGCACGTTGAAGATGAAATCCTTCGCGTCCTTCACCGTGTACTGCACCGCGAACTGCAGATCGACGATGTTCTCGTCGTCGGTCAGCATCAGCGATTCCTTCAGCACCTTGGTGCGCACGTTGTTGCGGTAGCCGACTTCCAGCGAACGCACCTGCTGCAGGTTGACGATCTCGTGCGCCTGGATCGGCCACGGCAGCCGCCAGCGCAGGCCCGGCATGGTTTCCTGCGAGTAGCGGCCGAAGGTCATCACCACGCCGCGCTGCCCCTCGACCACGATGTAGAAGCCGCTCGCCAGCCACACCGCCAGCACCACCAGGATCAGCAGCCCGGCCCCGCCGCCCAGCCAGCGGCCCGAAGGCGGCGCCGGCGGCGGCTCGCCGCCGGAGCGGCGCCGGCCGCCGAACAGCTCCGCCAGGCGCCGGTTGAAGCTGCGCCACAGCTCGTCGAGATCCGGCGGTCCCTGGTTGCCGCCGCCAGGGCCCTGCGGGCCGCGCGAGCCGCGTCCCCAGTTCGGGTCGTTCAAGGACATGGAATCAGTGGGCTGGCTGTGGTTGGATATTCGGCGCGGAGCCGGGAGCCGCCCCAGCTCTCGCCGCCGCCCGGTCCCGGGCGAACTCGGCGATCGCACCGCGCAACTGCTCGAGTCCGGCGCCGGTGCGGGCACTCACGAAAACGCGCGAAATCCTACCATATTGATCGCGCTCGACCCCGGGGGCGAGCGTGTTTCCGGCACCGACGAGATCGATCTTGTTCCAGACCAGGAGCCGGGGGGCGGCGCCGGCGGGAATCTCGTCGAGCACCTTGTCGACCTCGGCTGCCTGCTCGTCGCGGGCGGGCGAGGCCGCGTCGACCACGTGCAGCAGCAGGTCGGCCTGCACCGTTTCTTCCAGCGTGGCGCGAAACGCCGCCACCAGGCCGTGCGGCAGGTCGCGGATGAAGCCGACGGTGTCGGACACCACCACGTTGCCGGCCTGCGGCAGCCAGAGGCGCCGCGTCGTGGTGTCCAGCGTCGCGAACAGCTGGTCGGCTGCGTAGGCCCCGGCCCGGGTCAGGGCATTGAACAGCGTCGACTTGCCGGCGTTGGTATAGCCGGCGAGCGACACCGAAAGCACCTCGCCGCGCGAGCGGGCGCGGCGCTGGACCACCCTCTGCTTTTTCAGCGTGATGAGTTTTTCCCGGAGAATCTTGACCCGGTTCGCAATGTAGCGGCGATCCAGCTCGATCTGTTTCTCGCCGGGGCCGCCGGTCTTGCCGAGGCCGCCGCGCTGGCGTTCCAGGTGCGACCAGCCGCGCACCAGGCGCGTCGACAGGTGCTCGAGCTGCGCCAGCTCAACCTGCAGCTTGCCCTCATTGGTCCGGGCGCGCTGCGCGAAGATCTCGAGGATGGTCTCGGTGCGGTCCATGACGCGCCGCTGCAGCTCCGTCTCGAGATTGCGCTCCTGCGCCGGCGACAGCGCGTGGTTGAAGACGACGAATGCCGCATTCAGCTCGGCAGCCGTGCGGCCGATCTCCTCCACCTTGCCGCTGCCGGCGTAGAGGCGCGCGTCGGGCTTTTTTTTCTTTCCTTGAATGACCTTGAAGCGACGCACCCCGGCGCTTTGCACCAGGCGCAGCATCTCCTCGGCGCTCTCCGCATAGCCGGAATCGCCAAAATCGAGGCAGACGACGACGGCGGCCTGCGGGTCGAGGGATGCTATTCGGGTTCCTTCTCGGGTCCGAGGGTGATCGGACGCGAGGGCACGACGGTGGAGATGGCGTGCTTGTACACCATCTGCGTGACCGAATTGCGCAGCAGCACGACGTACTGGTCGAAGGATTCGATCTGGCCCTGCAGCTTGATGCCGTTCACCAGATAAATGGACACCGGGACGTGCTCCTTGCGGAGCGTGTTCAGGAAGGGGTCTTGTAGCAGCTGCCCTTTGTTGCTCATGTTCTTCTCTCTTGGCGGTCTTGTCACCATACTGTAATTGATATTGCTGGGTTTTTCTACCTTTTGCCCAGTTTGGTCGGCGGGCGCACGTCGCCACATTGCGCGCGGTGGCGCAGCGCGTGATCCATCAGCACGCATGCAAGCATCGCTTCGGCGATCGGCGTGGCGCGGATGCCGACGCAAGGATCGTGGCGCCCCGTCGTTGCGATCTTTACGGAATTCCCCCTGACATCAATGGTGCGGCGGGGAATGCGGATGCTGGACGTGGGCTTGAGGGCGAGCGACACCGTCACGTCTTGGCCGGTCGAAATACCACCGAGCACGCCGCCGTTGTGATTCGACAGGAAGCCGCGCGGGCTCATCTCGTCGCCGTGCTCGCTGCCCTTCTGCCCGATGGACTGGAACCCCGCGCCGATCTCCACGCCTTTGACGGCATTGATCGACATCATCGCCCAGGCGAGATCGGCGTCCAGGCGCCCGTAGACCGGCTCGCCCCAGCCCACCGGCACGCCCTCGGCCACCACGTTGACGCGCGCGCCGCAGGAATCGCCGCTCTTGCGCAGCTGGTCCATGAATCGTCCGAGCTTCGGCACGATCGACGCATTCGGCGCGAAGAAGGGGTTTTTATTAATGAATTTTCTGTCCTGAAACGGAATTTTCTGCAAGCCCAATTCCGCCAGATAGCCCCAGATCCGCACGCCATAGCGCTCGCGCAGCCATTTCCTCGCAATGGCGCCGGCAGCGACGCGCACCACCGTCTCGCGCGCCGAGGCGCGCCCGCCGCCGCGCGCATCGCGGATGCCGTACTTCTGCCAATAGGTGTAGTCGGCGTGCCCCGGTCGGAATTTCTCGGCGATCGCCGAGTAGTCCTTGGAGCGCTGGTCCTCGTTGCGCACCAGGAAGCCGATCGCCGTGCCGGTCGTTTTGCCCTCGTAGACGCCCGAGAGAATCTCGATGCGATCCGACTCGCGACGCTGCGTCACGTGGCGCGAGCTGCCGGGTTTACGCCGATTCAGCTCTCTTTGAATATCACGACTTGATAATTCCAAACCGGGAGGACAGCCATCCACCACGCCGCCATAGGCGGGGCCGTGCGACTCGCCGAACGAGGTCACCTGGTAGATCAGCCCGAATGTATTGCCCGACATGGGGAAATCATCTCACGAAAAACCCGCGCGTCTCGAATACGCGCGCCGCGAGCGCCTTGCCGTTCGAGCGCAGATGGCGCTTCAGCACGAAATCGAACAGCAAGGGATTGTGCGCGCGGATCTCTTGCACGGTTTTCGAATGACTCGCCTTGATCAACCCCAGCGAGACCAGGTAATCCACCGAGAAGATCGGCATCACGCCGGGCAGCGGGTAGTCCGAGCCGTTGAGCAGGCGCGGGTGCCAGTCGGCGCGCTCGATGACCGCGGCGAGTGCGGCGCCCGCCCGGTTCGTCTGGGTCATGGCTGAAATGTCGCCGTAGCAGTTCATCTCGTATTTTTCGAATACCCTGGTGAACAGCGAAAAGCTGTCCACGAACGGGCCGTTGTCGCCCTTGTCGAGGTCGCGGTCCTCGCCCATCGACGCGCAATGCGCCACGACCACGCGCACGCCGGCGTCGAGCGCGCGGCGCAGGCGCAGCGGATTGCCGTAATCCTGCGTGTCGCCGCCCATCACCGCGCGCTCCAGGCCCGCATGCGTGATCAGAGGAAGATTATTTTTGGAAAGAAAATCAAAAAAACGATCACATTTCGGCGAAAGAGGATCGATATTCATTGCCGCCGGCAGCCACTTCACCGCCCGGGCGCCTTCTTTTTTTGCGATTTCCAGTCTTTCAATGGAATCTTTTGCGTAAGGGTGGATCGACGCCACCCATTCGAAATAGTCTGGATGTGCCTTCGCGGTGTCGCGCGCATAACCGTCCGGCACGTAGAAGCCCGTACGGTCCAGGTGCACCGCGCCGTTCTCATCGTGGAAGCGATCGAAGGCGAACAGCAAAAGCTTGACCCCCGGCCGCAAGCCGTCCACCAGGTTGTGCAGGCGCTCGACATAGGCCTGGTCGACGCGCCCTGTCGCGTCATGGGCGCAGCCAGCGTTGAGAAAGAAAAGCCGCCGCGCGTATTCGGCCGGATTGAGCAGGCTCTCCATGCGCGGGTTGACGTAGATGCCGCTGCCCGAGTCGCCCGTGCCCACCAGGTGCGCGTGCGAGTCCCACACCTGCGCGGGGTCGAGGCCCTCCCAGGCCGCCTGCACCAGCTCGTGGCGCGCCAGGCGCTCCGGCAGCCGGGCCAGGCAGGGATTCCACAGCCCTTGCTCGGGCCAGTAGCGCCAGGCGAGCAGCGCAGCGGCGCCCGCGGCGGCGCCGGCCCCGAGCAGAAAATGACGTCTATTCAGAACGCTTCAGGCGGGCCAGTTCTTGATGTAGCCCTTCAGCATCTTGTTCTCGAAGTCCTGCTCCTCGAGCACCGCCTTGGCGACGTCGCGGAATGAGATCACCCCGAGCAGCTTGCCGTCCTGCATCACCGGCAGGTAGCGCGCGCCGCTCTCCAGCATGGTGCGGCGCAGGTCGTTGACTTCCATTTCGGGCTCGGCGGTCACCGGATCGCGCACCATGATGTCGGCGACTTTCAGCTCGCCGAGCGCGCCACCGCGCTTGGCGACCGCCTGCAGCAGTTCGTGGAAGGAAAGCATGCCGACCATGCGGCCCTGCTCCAGCACCACCAGCGAGCCGAGATTTTCCTTCGCCATCGTGGCGACCGCATCGACCGCGCGTCCCGCCGGCTCGATGCTCAACAGCCGGTTGCCCTTGACCCGTAGGATTTCCTTGACTTGCATGGCGGTCCTCCGTGCCGGAAAGAATACTCCTGTTTCCCGCTTCAGCGCACGAGGATCGTCGCCATCACCAGGAGCATGCCCATGCTCACGCAATCGGTGGCGGTAGTCAGGAAGATGCTTGACGCCGTGGCAGGATCGAATCCCATGCGCTTCAGCGCCACCGGTACCAGCACCCCCGACAGGCCGCTGGCGATGCAGGAGCACACCATGGCCGCGAACACGACGAACGCCAGCATGATCGGCTGCTGCTGGTGCTGGCCGACGGCGGTGATGTACATGCCGAGCGCCGCCATCAGGCCGACGCCGACGCCGTTCAGGCAACCGAGCCAGGCCTCCTTCGCGATCAGCGTTCGCTGCGTGCCGGGCTTCATCTCGCCCAATACCATGCCGCGCAGCGTCACCGCCAGCGCCTGGCAGCCGGTGTTGCCCGACTGCCCGGCGAGCACCGGCAGGAACAGCGCCAGGATCACCAGGCGGTCGATAGTGTCCTGGAAGAAGCCGACCACCGCCGCCGCGAGGAAGGCGGTGAGCAAATTGAGCTGCAGCCATGGGTGGCGCAGCTTGAAGCTGCGCCACCAGTGCGTGGCGAGGCGCTCTTCCTTTTCCAGGCCGACCATGCTGCCGGCCTGCAGGGTGATCTCGATCGCCTGCGCCTCGAACATGCGCTGGCCGCGCAGCAGGCCGACGAGGACGCCGGACTCGTCCACCACCGGGTACTGCGGGTAATGGCGGTCGAGCACCAGCTTCATCGCCTGCTCGAGGCCGAGGTCGGCGCGCAGCGTGAACACGTCGCGCAGCATCACCTCGCCGAGAGTTCGTGCTCGCTCGGTGAACAGCAGATCGCGCATGGTGACGATGCCGAGCAGGCGTCCGCCGCTGTCGGTGACGTAGACGTACGTGATGAACGCCTCCTTCACCATGAGGCGCAGCTTTTCGATGGTGTCGGCGACGGTCTGTTCCGGGCGGAACGCCGCCACCACCGGGTCCATCATGCGCCCGATTGCGTCGGGCACCCATTCGCTCTGGTTCATGTTCTTCTCCCTTGGTTCCGGAGCTCCCCGCAAACGGATCATGGCACAATGCGGCCGTGACCCCACGGGCCATCACCGTCCGTCCGGCTGATCCGCGCGATGCCCAGGCCATCGCCCTGATGTCGCGCGACTTGATCGAAGCCGGGCTGAGCTGGAAATACGACGCGCCGCGCGTGCTGCGCTCGATCCGCGACCGCGAGACCCTCGCCGTGGTGGCCTGCGAAGGCAGCAAGGCGCAAGGCAATGGAGCGTCCTCCCGCGGCGGGGTGCTCACCGGCTTCGCCATCATGGAATTCGGCGACGAGCGCGCTCATCTGGTGCTGCTGGCCGTGCGCCCCTCGCACCGGCGTCTCGGCATCGGCCAGCGCCTGCTCGACTGGCTGCTCGAATCGGCGCGCTGCGCCGGGATCGCCAGCGTACACCTCGAGCTGCGCGCGGTGAACGATGCCGCGCGCCGCTTCTACCGCGCCATGGGATTCCACGAAACGGTGCTGGTGCCGGGCTACTATCGTGGCGGCGAAGGCCGCAAGGAAGGCGCGCTGCGCATGCTGCGCGTGCTGCGCCAGCCGGGCCCCGTTCCCTACACCTGGCGTCCGCCGCGCAGCAAGGAATCCTAGGCCGTATCGCATAGCTGTCCGCTTGTTCAACCAACCCAAGTTGCAAGGAGAGTTTTCATGAAGCTTTTTTACGCCCCCGGCGCCTGTTCGCTCGCGCCCCACATCGCCATGCGCGAGCTCGGCATTCCCGTCGAGCTGAAGAAGGTCGACCTCAAGGCCAAGCAATACGACGGCGGCGACTACAAGCAGGTGAACAGCAAGGGCTACGTGCCGGCGATCGCGACCGATGACGGCACCGTGCTCACGGAATGCCCGGTGATCCTGCAGTACCTCGCCGACCAGAAGCCCGAAGCGGGGCTCGCGCCCAAGCCCGGCGACAAGGCGCGCTACAAGCTGCAGGAGATGCTCAACTTCACCACCTCGGAGATGCACAAGGGCTTCGGCAACTTCTTCAACCCGGCGATGACGGACGAATGGCGCAAGGCGGTCACCGACCGCCTCAGCATCCGGCTCGACTGGCTGGCGAAGCAGCTCGAGGGCAGGCAGTACGTCATGGGCGACAAGTTCTCGGTGGCCGACGCGTACCTCTTCACCATTCTCAACTGGGCCGGGCCGTCGAAGTTCGACCTGTCGAAGTGGCCGGCGATCACCGATTACCAGAAGCGCGTCGCCGCGCGCCCGAAGGTGAAGGAAGCCATGATGGCGGAGGGCCTGGTCAAGCACTGATGCTGCGCCTGCCGAGCATATTCATTTCCCACGGCTCGCCGATGCACGCCCTCGAGGCAGGCGCGGCGGGCAAGGCGTGGGCGGCGCTCGGCAAGCGGCTCGGCAAGCCGCGCGCGGTGGCGATCGCCTCGGCGCATTGGGAGACCGGCCTGCCGCAGCTGACCGGCAATCCGAAGCCCGAGACCATCCACGATTTCTCGGGCTTCCCCGAACCGCTCTATCGCATCCGCTATGCGGCGCCCGGCGCGCCCGAGGTGGCGGCGCGCGCCCAGGCGCTTCTCCAGGAAGGTGGCTTCACCGCGGCGATCGACGCCAGGCGCGGCCTCGACCACGGCGCCTGGTCGCCGCTGCTCTACATGTATCCCGATGCCGACGTGCCGGTGGTGCAGCTTTCCGTGCAGACGGCGCTGGGGACCCGGCATCACTTTTCTGTCGGAAAAGCGCTGCGATCTTTAGCGGCCGAGAACATCCTGGTGATTGGCTCCGGCCACCTGACCCACAACCTGAGGGATTGGGCTCGCGGCCAGGGGCGCGCTGAGCCCTATGCCCGCGAATTTCAGTCTTGGGTCAAAGATAAGATTGATCGAAAAGATCTCGATCCGCTGCTCGATTACCGCTCCGCCTCGCCGCAAGGCATTCGGTCGCACCCCACGGAAGAGCATTTTCTGCCGCTATTTATCGCGCTTGGCGCGGCGGCGGAGAACTACAAATCCGAGCGGATCTTCGACGACATCGAAGCGGGCGTGCTGGCGATGGACGCCTACGTCTTCCACTGAGGCTCAGCCGCCGAGCGCCCTGAAGAGATCGGCGATCGCGGCGCGGTGCGCGCGCAGCGCGTCGATGCGTGCGATGCGCGCCGCGAGCAGGCCGCGCTCGGCGTCGATGACGTCGAGCTGGCTCGACACGCCGCTCGAGTAGCGCAGGCGCGCAAGGCGCAGCGACTCGGCGAGCGCCGCCTCGCGCCTGGTTTCGGCCTCGAAGCTCTCGAGCGAGCGCGCCTGCACCGCGAGTGCCGTGCGCACTTCGCCGAAGGCGTTACGCACCGCCTGCACGTACTGCGCCAGCGCGGCGCGCTCGCGCGCCTCGGCCGCTGCGGTGCGCGCGTCGAAGCGGCCGCCGGCGAAGATCGGCTGCGTCAGCGCCGCGCCGAAAGCCCACAGCCCCGAGGGACCCTGGAACAGGCTGCTGAGCTGCGCGCTCTCGTAGCCCGCCGCGCCGGTGAGCGTGATGGAGGGGAAAATCTCGGTGCGCGCCACCTTTACGCGTGCATTGGCCGCGGCAAGGCGCCGCTCGGCGTCGACCAGGTCCGGGCGGCGCAGCAGGAGCTCCGAAGGCATGCCCGCGGGAGCCACCGGGGCGAGCATGCTCGGATCCCGGTCGCCGATAGCGACTTGCTTTTCGAACACGTCGGCAGGCGTGCGTCCGAGCAGCACCGCAAGCGCAATCTCCTCGCGCTCGCGCTCGCGCTCGAGCGGTGGCAGCTGTGCGCGCACCACCGCGGTCTCCGCCTCGAGCTGGCGCAGATCGAACTGCGAGATCACGCCGGCGTCGTAGCGCTTGCGCTGCAAAGCCAGGGCGTCTTCGCGCAAATCGACGGTTTCCCGGGTCAATTTGACCTGTTCATTCAACGAGCGCACCGAGAAAAAGGATTTGGTGACCTGCGCGGCGAGCGCGATGCGCACCGTGGCCCGCGCCGCTTCGCTCGCTGCCAGCTCGGCGCGCGCCGCGGACGTGCCGGCCGACAGGCGCCCCCAGACGTCGACCTCGTAGGATACGTTGAGCGTGGCGCGGGCATTGCCGTACTCGCGCGGCGCACCCGGTGGCGAGAACGCCGTATTGGCCGAATTGTGCTGGCGCGTCCCGCCCACGCGGGCGTCAACCTGCGGCAATTGCGCCGCGCGCGTCTCGCCGAGCAGGCCGCGCGCCTCGTCGACGCGCGCCGCAGCCACCAGCAGGTCGGCATTGCCCTTGAGGGCTTCCTCGACCAGCGCTTCGAGCGACGGGTCGCCGTAGATCAGCCACCAGCGGCCGTCCTCGGCGTAGCGCGGCGCGACTGCCGTCCACGCCGCCGGCAAGTCGACCGGCGGGCGCTCGTACGGTTTCGTGCTCGAACAGGCGACCACGAATAAAACGAGTAGCAGGGCGAGATTACGCATCGTGCGGCGCCCGGTGCGGCGGCAGCGAAGCCAGGTGCGAAGTCTTGGCGTGGCGCTTCACTTCGTCCTTGATCTCCTGCGTGGAACGGCCCTCGGTGAGGTGGCGGTCGGTCATCAGCTTGAAGAAAGTCGGCACGAAGAAGATGGCAAGGAAGGTTGCCGCCAGCATGCCGCCCATCACGCCGGTGCCGGCCGAGATGCGCGCGCCGGCGCCGGCGCCGTGCGAGAAGGCGAGCGGCATCACGCCGAGGATGAAAGCGAGTGACGTCATCAGGATCGGGCGGAAGCGCAGGCGCGCCGCCTCCACCGCGGCCGCCGAAGCGCTCAAGCCTTCGCCGTGCTTCATCACCGCGTACTCGACGATCAGGATGGCGTTCTTCGCCGCGAGGCCGAGCAGCGTGACCAGGCCGATCTGGAAGTACACGTCGTTGGTCAGGCCTCGCAAATGCACCGCCGTCAACGCGCCGAAGGTGCCGAACGGCAGCGCCAGCATCACGGAGAGCGGCAGCGACCACTTCTCGTACTGCGCGGCGAGGATCAGGAAGGCCATCAGCGCACCGAGCGCCAGCACCAGCACCGAGGTGCCGCCGGATTTCTTCTCCTGGTAGGAGGCGCCGCTCCAGTCGAGGCTGAACTCCGGCGGCAGCACTTCGCGCGCCAGGCGCTCGATCTCGGCGATGGCGTCACCCGAGCTGACGCCCGGACGGCCCGAGCCGAGGATCTGCACCGCCGGCAGGTTGTTGAAGCGCGTCAGCGTGCCCGGCCCGCTGGTGTACTCGATGCGCGCCAGCGCCGAGAGCGGGATCATCGAGCCGGCGTTCGGCCCCTCCGTCGACCGTACGTAGACCTTGCCGGCGTCGGTCGGCCGTCCGCGCTGCGCCGGCTCGGCCGACATCAGCACCTGCCAGCTGCGGCCGAACTTGTTGAAGTCGTTGACGTAGTAGGTGCCGAGCGTGGCGGCGAGCGTATTGAAGATCTCGTCCAACGGCACGCCGAACGCCTTGGCCTTGGCGCGATCGACGTCGACGTAGAGCTGCGGCACGTTGGAGCGCCAGAAGGTATTGATGAACGCGATCTTGGGGCTCTTCGATGCCGCGGCGAGGTACTGCTGCGTCACCTCGGCGAGCCGCTTGGCGCCGCCATCGCCGTGGTTCTGCAGGTAGAACTCGAAACCGCCGGCGGTGCCGAGGCCGAAGATCGCCGGCGGCGGGAAGGCGATGGCAAGGCCTTCCTTGATGTGCGCGGTCTTGCCGTAGAACTCGCCGACCAGCGCGCCCACCGGCATCGGCCGCCGGTCCCAGTGCTCCTGGGTGACGAAGAGGGTCGCCGCGTTCTCGCGGAAGACGAAGCCGCCGGCAAAGTCGAAGCCGGTCATGGCCATCACGTGCTTGTTGAACGGATTGGAGCGGATGGCCTCGGTCACCTCGCCCACCACCTTGTCGGTGCGCTCGAGCGTGGCGCCGTCGGGCAGGATCACCGGCGCAAAATACCAGCCTTGGTCCTCGTCGGGCACCAGCGAGCCGGGCGTCACGCGCCACAGGCCGCCGGTGACCAGCACCATGACGGCAAACAGGCCGAGCGCGATGCCGCCGCGGCGGATCATCCAGGCGACGCCGTTCTCATAGCGGTCCACCGTGACGGCAAAGCCGCGGTTGAACCAGCCGAAGAAGGCGTTGGGCTGATGCCGCGCGCCGTTCTTCAGCACGATGGCGCACAGGCTCGGCGTCAGCGTCAGCGCGACGAAGCCCGAGATCACCACCGCGATCGAGATGGTGACCGCGAACTGGCGGTAGAGCTCGCCGGTCAGGCCGCCGAGGAAAGCGATGGGCAGGAACACCGCGCACAGCACCAGCACGATGGCGATGATCGGGCTGGTCACCTCGTGCATCGCCTTCACCGCCGCCTCGTGGGGCGTCAGCCCCTCCTCGTGCATGATGCGCTCGACGTTCTCCAGCACGACGATGGCGTCATCCACCACGATGCCGATGGCGAGCACCATGCCGAACAAGGTCAGCGTGTTGATGGAGTAGCCGAGCAGCAGCAGCCCGGCGAAGGTGCCGATCAGCGACACCGGCACCGCCGCGAACGGGATCAGCGTCGCGCGCCAGCTCTGCAGGAAGAGGTAGACGACGAGGAACACCAGCAGCATCGCCTCGCCCAGCGTCTTCACCACCTCGCGGATCGACACCTCGACGAACTCAGTGGTGTCGAACGGGATGGCGTAGGTGATGCCGGCCGGGGCGCGCTTGGCGAGCTCGGCGAAGCGCGCGCGCGTCGCCGCGCCGACCTCGATCTGGTTGGCGCCCGGCTGCAGGAAAATGCCCATGAGGGTGGCCGGCTTGCCGTTGTACTTGCCGCGGAAGCTGTAGTCCTTGCCCGCCAGCTCGACGCGCGCCACATCCTTCAGGCGCAGCACCGAGCCGTCGGGGTTGGCGCGCAGGATGACGTTCTCGAACTCGCTCGCCTCCGTCAGGCGCCCCTTGGCAGTGACGGTGTAGACGAGTTCCTGCCCTGTCTGGATCGGCGACTCGCCCACCTTGCCGGCGGCAAACTGTGCGTTCTGCTCCCCCAGTGCCCGCGCCACGTCGCCCGGCGTGAGCTTGAGCGAGACCAGGCGGTCGGGTTGCAGCCAGATGCGCATGGCGTAGTCCTTGGCGCCGAAGATCTGCACCAGCGTCGTGCCCGGGATACGCTTGATCTCGTCGAGGATGTTCAGCGTGACGTAGTTGGAGATGAAGATCTCGTCGCGGCTGTTGTCCGGCGAGTAGAAGGCGAGCACCTGCAGGAAGGCCGAGGAGCCCTTCTCCACCGTCAGGCCCTGGCGGCGCACCTCGAGCGGCAGGCGCGGCTCGACCTGCTTGGCGCGGTTGTTGACGTTGAGCGCCGCCTTGTCGATGTTGGCGCCGATGTTGAAGGTGACCTGGATCTGCACCACGCCGCTGGAAGACGAGGTCGAGCTCATGTAGAGCATGTCCTCGACGCCGTTGATGGCGTTCTCGATCGGCGCGGCGACCGTGGATTCCAGCACTTGCGCCGAAGCGCCAGGGTAGACGGCGGTGACCGTCACTACCGGCGGGGAGATTTCCGGGTATTGCGCGACCGGCAGCACGCGCATCGCGGCCAGGCCCGCCAGCACGATGAAGATCGAGAGGACCGCGGCGAAAATCGGCCGGTCGATGAAGAATCTGGAAAGCATTTACTTCTTCTTCTCGGCGGGATTCCCGGCGGCCTTGTCGGCGCTTTTTCCGGCGCCCTTTTCCGCGAGCTTCACCGGCGCGCCCGGGCCGAGCTTCATCAGGCCGTCGATGATGACCTGGTCGCCCGCCTTGAGGCCGGCGGTGATGATCCAGGCGTCGCCCGACCATTCACCGACCGCCACCGGACGGATTTCGGCGGCGCTGTTCGCGCCCACGACGTAGACGAACTTGCCCTGCGGCCCCTCCAGCACCGCGCGCTGCGGCACGGTGACGGCGTCGGGCCGCGTCGCGCCGCGCAGCTGTACGCGGACGAACTGGCCCGGGCGCAGCGTGCCGCCGGGATTGGCGAGCTCGGCGCGCATCTCGCGCGTGCCGGTGGCGGCGGAGATGCGCACGTCGCCGAAGTTGAGCCGGCCGCTGCGCGCGTAGGCGCTGCCGTCCGAGAGCAGCAGCGTCACCTCGAAGCGGCCGTCGGCCGGCATGGCGATGCGCTTCGCCTCGATGTCCTTCTGCAGGCGCGCCTGCTCGTTGTCGGGAACGCCGAAGTTGACCCAGATCGGGTCGACTTGCGTCACGGTGGTGAGCAGCACCTCCGGTCCCGACACCAGCGATCCGTCCGAGCGGTTCGCCCGCCCGGTGATGCCCGACACCGGCGATTCGACCCGGGTGTAGCCGAGGTTGAGGCGCGCCTCGGTCAGGCGCGCCTGCGCCGCCTTGACGTCGGCGGCGCCGATCTGCTCGGCGGAGACGGCGTCGTCGAGGTCCTTCTGGCTCACCGCCTTCTCGGCGAGCAGCGGCTTGAGGCGCGCCGCGTTGCGCCGTGCCTGCTCGAGGCGCGCTTCGGCGGCGCCGACATCGGCTTCGGCGCGCGCCAGCACCGCCTCGTAGGGCGCCGCGTCGATGGTGAACATCGACTGGCCTTTCGCCACCACCATGCCCTCGACGAAATTGCGCGACTTGAGGATGCCGGTGACGCGGGCACGCACCTCGACCTCGCGCGAGCCGGCGGTCTGGCCGACATACTCGAAGGTCACCGGCAGCGAGGCCGGCGCCACGGTAAAGACGTTGACCTCGGCGGCGGGGAAGCCGCCGGGGCCCTTGCCGCCCTTCTCCGAGCCGTTCGAGGGACTGCAGGCGGCGAGAACGAGCGCGAGCAGGCTGGGTACAAGTAAACGGCGCATGGCGTGCACTCCGGGAATCGTCAGGGCTTGCGTTGAATGTTACCTAGTAGTAACATGAATGGTACTGATCGGTAACTATCCTTGTCAAGTCGAGCCTTGAAATCGCGCCAGGCCCCGCCGCGGGAGCGCATCCTGCAGGCGGCGCGCGAGCTGTTCTACCGCGACGGCATCCGCGCCGCCGGCGTCGAGGCGATCGCCGCCGCGGCCGGCACCAACAAGATGACGCTTTACCGGCATTTCGCCTCCAAGGACGAACTGGTCGCCGCCTACCTGAGCGGACTCGCCAGCGAATCGGAATCGCTGTGGGACGACGCCGCGGCAAAGCATCCGGGCGATGCCGAGGCGCAGTTGCGCTACCTGCTGCGCCGCGTCTCGCAGTTCGCCGACGAGTGCAGCGGCCGCGGCTGCGCGCTCGCCAACGCCGCGATCGAACTGCCCAGCCACGCCCACCCGGCGCGCAAGGTCATCGAGGCGCACAAGAAACGCGGCCGCGACCGGCTGGTGGCGCTGTGCCGCGACGCCGGCTACCTGCATCCCGAGAGCCTCGCCGACGAAATGACCCTGCTGGTCGAGGGCGCGCGCGTCTGCCTGCAAAGCGTCGGGCGGGCCGGCCCGGGCTCGCGGCTGAACGCGCTGGCCCAGGCGCTGCTCGACACCGCGCCGAAGAAAAAGCAGCTCAAGACGGTCTAGCCTTACGCCCGGATATCGGGCTCGACGAGTCTTGCCAGCGAGGCGAGCGACTCCTGCCAGCCGAGATAGCACATCTCGACGGGAATCGCCTCCGGTATGCCCGCCTGCTCCACGTTCATCTCGGTGCCGCAGGACACCGCCTTCAGGGTCACCGTGACGTGGATCACGCCAGGAAGGTTCGGGTCGTCGAACTTGTCCGTGTAGCGCAGCTTCTGGTTGGGCACCAATTCGAGGTACTCGCCGCCGAAAGAATGGCTCTGCCCGGTGGTGAAATTGGTGAAGGACATCTTGAATGTCCCGCCGACCCTGGGCTCAAAGTGATGCACCGTACAGGTGAAACCATTCGGTGGGAGCCACTTCGCCAGCGCGGCGGCTTCGAGGAATGCACGATAGACCCGCTCCGGTGGCGCGCGCAAGACGCGATGCAGGCGAACAGTGTTTCCAGCCATGGCGATGGTCTCCTTGGTTCAGCCTAGGTCGCGGGCGCGCCGGCAAGCTGGCGCGGAAACGGCGGGAAGGCAAGCGCGATGGCGACGTATAGGCGCCGTAGTGGTCGAACAGCCAGCCGCCGAGCGTGGGGCCGAGTGCCATGCCGAGGCTCGAGATCATGGCGGCGGCGCCGAACACCGCGCCGAGGATGCGCTGGCCGAAGTATTCGCGCGCCAGCACCGCGTAGAGCGGCATCACCCCGCCGTAGGCGAAGCCGAACGTGGCGGCGACCGCATAGAACTCGCCGAGGCGCGAGGCGTAGATGAAGGCGCCCGCGGCGAGCGCCTGGACCAGCAGCCCGGCGATCAGCACGCGCTTGACGCCGAGGCGATCGGCAGCGACGCCGAACGCAAGGCGGCCGCCGAGGCCCGCGAGGCCCTCCACGCTGTAGATCGTCACCGCGGCGAGAGGCGCAACGCCACAGGTCATGGCGTAGGTAATGGTGTGAAAAATCGGCCCGGCGTGCGCCGCGCAGCAGGCGAAGAAGGTGGCCGCCATCACGATGAACGGCACCGAGACGAACGCATCGCGCAGGCGCAGCGGCGCCGCTTCGCCCGCCCCCTCCGTCCCCGCCTGCGCCGCCGGCGGCCGGCGCACGAACAGCGCCACCGGAACGAGCGTCGCCCACACCAGCACCGCGAGCACGACCTGGGCGGCGCGCCAGTCCATCTGCGTGATGAGCCAGGCGGCCAGCGGCGACATCGTCATCGGCGCGACGCCGACCCCCACTGAGACCAGCGCCACGGCGAGTCCGCGATGCTCGGTCATCCAGCCCATGACGGCGGCAATCATCGGCGAGAAGAAGCTGCCGACGGCGAAGCCGACCAGCAGGCCGAAGCCAAGCTGGAACTGCAGCGGATTTTGCGCGCGGCTGGCGAGGAACAGCCCGAGGCCGAGGAGGACGGCGCCGGCCAGCACCACCAGGCGCGGCCCGATGCGGTCGCTGAGCGCGCCCCAGGCAAAACCGCCGGCGCCCATCGCCAGGAAGCCGATGGTCATGGCGCCCGACACTTCCGCATGCGACCAGCCGGTCGACTGGGTGATCGGCTGCAGGAACACCGCGAGCGAGAACATGGCGCCGATGGCGATGCAGCTCATGAAGGCGCCGAGCGCCACCATCACCCAGCCGTAGCGCGCGGCGGCGCTCATTTCTTCGCCTCGACGATGGAGCGGATGCCCGCCAGGCCCTGCTCGAAATCGCCGCCGACCAGCTTGTCGAAGTCGAACACGAGATGCATCGCCTTGGCGATGAAATTGTTCTGGCCGGTCATGGTCCAGGTCACCGTGGTCTTGCCGCCCTCTGCCTTGAAAGCGAACTTCGCCTCGTTGGTCGCCGCGAAGGGCTTGAGGAACTCCAGCTTGATGCGCACCAGTTCCGCCGGCTTGCTCTCGACGATGGTCATGCGCCCCTCGCCGACGTCCTTGTTACCGGTCCAGTACGTGGTGGAGCCCGGCCCGGCTGCCGGTCCGTCGTAGGTCTGCTTCATCTGCGGGTCGCGCTTCGCCCACGGCGACCAGGCTTCCCATTTCTTCAGCTCGTTGACCTGCGCGAATACCGCGGCGGACGGCGCAGCGTACGTGGCCGAGCGCGTCACGGCAAAATCAGTCGGCCGCGTGGCGACGAACGCCGCCAGCGCGCCGAGGATGACGACAATGGCAACGAAGATCTTGAATGCCATGGCGTTACCTCTCCTGCCGAACGATGACCATCCAGCCCACGCCGAAACGGTCGGCAACCATGCCGAAGGCCGGCGAGAAGAAGGTCTTGACCAGCGGCTGGCGCACCTGGCCGCCCTCGGCGAGCGCGCCGAACAGCTTCCTGGCCTGCGCCTCGTCCCCGGCGTCGAGCGAGAGCGAGAAGCCCTGGAAATTCGGCTTGCCGGAAGCGAATCCGTCGGAGGCCATCACCGTGGCCTCGCCGATGCGGAAGCTCGCATGCATCACCTTGTCGCCGGGAATCGGCGGGTGGCCCGCCGGCGGCGGCTCGGGGCTGTCCTTGTAGCGCATCAGCATGTCGACTTTGGCGCCGAGCGACTTCTCGTAAAAGCGGATCGCCTCCTCGCAACGCCCCTCGAAGAACAGGTACGGTTGGATTTGCATGATTCAGCCTTTCGCCAGGTAGGCGGTCAGTTGCTCGAAGGTGCCGGTCCAGCCCTGCGTCATGCCCGCGCGGCCGGCTTCGAAAACCTTCAGCTCCGCCGCGGTCGCCTCGATCGGCTCCCAGTTTATGGTGAGCGTGGTACGGCCCGCCTTTTCATCAAAGGTAATGGTGGAGAGCATCTGCGCCGGCCAGTCGGGCGCATACGGGTGGCGCGTCAGCCCGCCCTGCGGATCCGAGAAGGTATTGACGAACACCAGGCGCGAGGGCGCCTTGACCTCGCGGATCAGCCACTTGCCCCACATCTCCTTGCCGTCTGGCGTGCGCATGCCGTAGTGGTAGGTACCGCCCGGACGCAGGTCGAGCTTGGCGGCGAGCACGCTGAAGCCCTTGGGACTGAACCATTGCTGCAGGCGCTCGGGTTCGGTCCAGGCCTGCCAGACCCGCTGGCGCGGCGCGTTGAATTCGCGGCTGATGACGAAAGGCTTCACAGGTCCACCATCACCTTGAAGCCGCCGTAGATCATGCGCTTGGCGTCGAACGGCCAGCTCTTCGGGTCCATCATCGGCGCCATGCGCTTGTCCTTCATCATGCGACGGTTCACCTGGTCGCGGTGCGTGCGCGATTTGAACACGACATAGGAAAAGAACACCGTCTCGCCGGCGCGCTGCTTGACCGCGCGCGGGAACGAGGTGCGCTTGCCCCACTTCACGTCGTCCGCCGCGCACTCGCGGAACTCGAGCGCGCCGTATTCGCGCAGGATGCGGCCCATCTTGTTCGAGACCCGCTTGTAGGCGGCGATCTTTTTCTTCGGTACCGGGGTGACAAATCCGTCGACATAGGCCATGTCATTTCCTTTTCGATAAAAATCAATCGGTGGAAAGGAAAACTTCCAGACGTTTGAACGCCCCCCGCCAGCCATCGGCGGCGCGCGGATCGAACACCGGGTCGAGCGTGAATTCGAGCTCGGTGCCGTCGTCGACCGGCGACAGCAGCACAGTGACTGTCGAGGCCGCATCGGGCGGCGCGTCGTGGATGTTCCAGGTAAATACGAGCTTCCGGTTCGGCTCGACTACGCTGTAGACACCGCGGATGTCGTGGTAGTTGCCTTCCGGATCGCGCAGCATGAGGCGGTAGCGACCGCCGACACGCACGTCGAGCTCGGCGATCCAGCCGGGAGACTCAGCCTGGTTCCACCACTGGCGCAGCGCGGCGCCGTCGGTCCAGGCGCGGTACACCTTCTCCGGCGACACTGGGTAGACGCGCTTCAGCGTGAGCTTCGGCCGCTCGGCAAGCAGCGCCTTCTCCAGGATGGCGAACGCGGCGCTCCAGCCGCGTTGATGGTCGTTGCGCGCCTTCTCGTCGAAGAAGTTCTCGTGGCGGAAGACCATCTCGGTGCCGCGCGGCACCGCATTGAATTCGATGGTAACCAGGGATTCCCGCTCCGGCGTGCTGCGCGGCCAGGTCCAGGTGAAGCTCAGGCGCCGGTGCGGCGCGACTTCACGGTAGGAACCCTGCACCTCGTTCTCGTTGCCATCCGCGCCGCCGAAGCAGATACGGTAGCGCCCGCCGGCGCGCAGGTCCACCTCCGCGCGCGAGACTTTCCGCTCCGGGCCGCCGCCGAACCAGCGCGTCAGCGCCTGCGGCTCGGTCCACGCCCGCCAGACCTTCTCCGGCTCGACGGGGAAGAAGCGGATGAGGCGGAGTGAGGGTTGCTCCTTGACGCGGGCTTGTTCCATGACTGCAATTCCTCCTGCTGGTAAAGGTAACGGGCCAGGGCATCGAGCTTCTCGGTCCAGAAGCGCTCGTAGTGCGACATCCAGACGGCGGCATTCTTCATCGGCGCGGCGGAGAGCTCGCAGCTCACCACCCGCCCCTCCTTGCTGCGCGCCACCAGCCCGGCGTCCTCCAGCACCCGCAGGTGCTTGAGGAAGCCCGGCAGCGACATGTCGTGCGGCGCGGCGAGCTCGGACACGGCGAGCTCGCCGCCGCTCAGCGAATTGAGGATGCCGCGCCGCGTCGGGTCGGCCAGCGCCGCGAACACGCTGTCGAGCTGATCCTCCTGATACTTAACCATAAGGTTTAGTATTAACCAAGGCCGCCTTTTTTGTCAAGCGTGGTAATTTGGCGACATGGCGCGTAGAGCAATAGCGACACGCGAGGCCCTCGGGCTGACCCGGGCCGAGTTCGCCCTGTTGCGGCGGCTGAACTCGCCGCGCAAGATCCAGCAGTTCCTGCACGACCTGGGGCAGAACTTCGAATTGAAGGGCGACACCTGCCGCCCGGTGCGGGTGGTGCTGCGCACGCGCACCGCGCACTGCATCGAGGGCGCCATGCTCGCCGCCTGCGCGCTGTGGATCCAGGGCGAGGCGCCGCTGCTGATGGACATGCGCGCGCATCGCGACTTCGACCACGTCATCACGCTGTTCCGGCGCAACGGCCACTGGGGGGCGATTTCCAAGACCAACGGCATCGGCCTGCGCTGCCGCGACCCGGTGTACCGCACGCTGCGCGAGCTGGCCATCTCCTACCTGCACGAGTACACCAACAAGCGCGAGATCAAGACGCTGCGCGAATACTCGCGGCCCTACGACCTGCGCGGCTTCGATCCGAAGGTCTGGGTGACCGGAGAAAAAAACGCCTGGGACGTGGCCGAGCGACTCGATGACCTTCCCCACTTTCCGCTGGTGCGCGGGCGCCAGCTCAAGGCGATGCTGCCGCGCGACCCCTTCGAGCGGCGAGTCGGCGCCATGCTGCAGTACCGCCGGCCGCGGGCGCTGATCGAGAAGCTGGAGCGGCGCAAGCGGCAGCGACAGGGGAAATGATTATTTTTCTTCGACTTTCCCGATTTTTTCCAGAGCGACTTTCAAGCGCGCGGCGTCGGCTTCCCAGTACTTCCTGAACTCCGGCGCATCGAGGTAGGCGACCGGCGTCGAGACCTTTTCCATCGCCCCGCGGAACTCGGTCGAATTGGCGGCTTCCCTGACGGCGTCTCTTAACTTATTAACTATTGGGGAAGGCGTAGAGACCGGGACGAAAACCCCCGACCAGATGTAGAACTCGGCGTCATAGCCCAGCTCCTTGAAAGTCGGGATTTCGGGCAGCAGCTCGAGGCGTTTGGTGCTCCAGCTCGCCAGCGCGCGCATTTTGCCGGCCCTGATCTGGCCGATGGCAGCCGCCGGACCGGAGGCGAGCGCCTGCACCTGGCCGCCGAGCAGCGCGGTCACCGCCGGGCCGCCGCCCTGGTAGGGCACGTGGAACAGGCGGATGCCCGCGGCGTTGGCAAAGATCTCCATCGCCACGTGCAGCGTGCCGTAGACGCCCGAGGACGAGTAGTTGATCTTGCCGGGATCAGCCTTGGCGGCATCGACGAAATCCTTGAGCGTCTTGTAGGGGCCGTCGGCGCGCACCACCAGTACCGTCGGGTCGGCGGTGACCAGCGCGATTGGCGCGAAGTCGCTCATCTCGTAGGACGGGGTCTTGCCGTTGATGCGGTCGGAAACGGGGAAGATCGAGATCGACGAGAGTCCCATCAGGATGGTGTAGCCGTCGGGCGCGGCTTTCGCGACCGTCGCAATGCCGACGGCGCCGCCGGCCCCGGGCCGGTTGACCATCACCACCGGCTGCCTGAGCGACTTCTCCATGAAGGCCGCGAGCGGCCGGCCGACGATGTCCACCACCCCGCCGGGCGGGAACGGGTTGATCATGGTGATCGGCTTCGAGGGGTAGCTGTCCTGCGCCGGGCAAGCAATGGCTGCCAATAAAAGAATTAATCCGCTGAAGCGCAACATGATGGCCTTCCTCCTGCCGCGGGAAAGTAACACGCAGTTACACATGTTGCACTTTATCGGTTCACTCGCCGGACCGACGCGCGTCAAATGGACAGGCACTCAACGAAAGGAGCCTGCCATGCTGAAGAAGATCGCTCTTGCTGCTGCCGCCCTCGCCTTCGCCGCGCCGGCCCTCGCCGACGGCTGGCACGGGCATCCCGGCCGCCACTACGGGCACTTCGAGCACCGTGCGTATGCCGGGCCGTATTTCGGCCACTACCGGCCGGTCTATGTCGCGCCGCCGGTGTTCTACGCCCCGCCGCCGGTGTTCTACGCGCCGCCGCCCTCGCTCTACATCCAGGGCCGGTCGAACGGCATCGCGTTCAGCCTCGGCCTGCCGCTGTAGACTTGTCAGGTCCGGCCCTTCCGTCCGACCAACGGGCGGAAGGGCTTTTTACGAGGGCACCATGGACCGACGGACATTCACTCTCGCGCTCGCGGCATTGCCTTTCTGCGCGCACGCGCAAAAAGGCACGAGGACCATGAAAGACATCGACGCGATGCAGAAGAACTGGAAAACCTACCTGGCGGCCGGCACCGCCGAAGTGTCCGCCAGCGAGCCGCTGAAGCTCTCCGACGAGGACTGGCGCAAAAAGCTGCCTGGCGAGTCCTACCAGGTACTGCGGCGCGAGGGCACCGAGCGCGCCGGCACCAGCCCGCTGAACGACGAAAAGCGCGCCGGCGTCTTCGCCTGCGCCGGCTGCGGCCTGCCGGTATTCACTTCCGAGATGAAGTTCGACTCCGGCACCGGCTGGCCGAGCTTCTTCACCAGCATTCCTGGCGTGTTCGATATCAAGAAGGACTTCTACCTCATCTACCCGCGCTCCGAGTACCACTGCAAGCGCTGCGGCGGCCACCACGGCCACGTCTTCGACGACGGCCCGCCGCCCACCAACCAGCGCTGGTGCAACAACGGCGTCTCGCTCAAGTTCCTGCCGAAGGACGGCGGCAAGGCCTAGCGCCCGGGCGGCGCGTTATGCGCCGCCCTTCTTTGTCAGCGGCACGAAGTCGTAGTCGCCAATTCCCTGCAAGACAAGAAACGTCGCCGAGCTGTTGCCGGCATTGACCACCAGATGCGCGCGCCGCGGCGGAACGGAATACGTTTCGCCCGGCTTCAGCGTGACGTTCTCTTTGGGTTTCTGCAGGAAGATGCGGATGCTCCCCTCGAGAACGTAGAAATGGTCCTGCACGTTCGAGTGGTAGTGCCACGGCACCTGCTGCTTCGCGGAGATCTTCAGTTCGTTGATGCGGAATCCCGGCCGCTGCGCGTGGAACTGCCGGTGCTCGACCTCGTAGAGATGACTTCCGTCTTTCATGCTTGATTTGCGAGGTGCAAGTCTTCTTCGAGCGGCGGGCCGGGGAAGTGGAAGCGCACCGGGCCGTCGGGGAGCGCGTTGAGGAATTGCTTGAGGAAGGGGTTGTCGGAGGCCTTGAGCTCGTCGGGCGTGCCCTTGGAGAGCACCGTGCCGTCGTAGATGACGAACACGTAGTCGGCGACCTTGAGCGCCTCGACGATGTCGTAGGTCACGAGCACCGAGGTCAGGCCGAGCGCGTCGTTGATGGTACGGATCAGCGTGCCGACCTGGTTGAGCGAGATCGGGTCGAGTCCGGCGTAGGGCTCGTCGTAAATCATCAGCTTCGGGTCGGTGGCGAGCGCGCGGGCGAGCGCCACGCGGCGGGTCATGCCGCCGGAGAGGTCGTTGGGCATCATGTCGCGCGCGCCGCGCAGGCCGACGGCGTGCAGCTTCATCAGCACCAGCCGCCGCACCAGGTCCTCGGGCAGGTCGAAATTCTCGCGGATCGGGAAGGCGATGTTCTCGTAGACCGTGAGATCGGTGAAGAGGCCGCTGGTCTGGAACATCATCCCCATGTCGAGGCGCAGCTTGAACAGCTGGTCCGACGTCAGCTGGTGGACGTTCTTGCCGAATACCGTGACGTCGCCCTTCTCGGGGAAGAGCTGGGCGCCGATCAGCTTCAGCAGCGTCGACTTGCCGCTGCCGCTGCCGCCGAGGATGGCGACCACCTTGCCGCGCGGAATGGCGAGCGACAGGCCGTTCAGCACCTTGCGGCCGCCGTAGGAAAAATGCAGGTCCGAGACTTCGACGACGGACTCCATGGGCGACAATTCTAACCGTGACCTCGCATCCCTACTCGACGCTTACGCCGGACGCGGTGCTCGACGCGATTGCCTCGGCCGGTCTGCGCCCCGACGGGCGGATGCTGGGGCTCAATAGCTACGAGAACCGCGTCTACCAGGTGTGGCTGGAGGAAGCCGAAGGCGGAAATGAGGCGGTGGTGGTGAAGTTCTACCGCCCCGGACGCTGGACCGAGACGCAGATCGACGAGGAGCACGACTTCGCGCGCGAGCTCGCCGGCCGCGAGATCCCGGTGATCGCGCCGACCCACAAGGGGCATTTCGGCGGCTTCATCTTCGCCGCCTACCCGCGCCGCGGCGGGCGCACCCCCGATCTGGACAATGCGAAGACGCTGGAATGGATCGGCCGCTTCATCGCGCGCATCCATGCCGTGGGGGCGGTCAAGCCGTTCAAGGCGAGAGAAACGCTGAGCGTTGAGACCTTCGGGCATGCGCAGCGCAAATGGCTGCTGGAGCACGCGCTGATTCCGGCGGAATTGCTGGAGGCATGGAAGGCGGTTACCGAACAAGCTCTTTTTTCAATCGAAAGGTCTTTTGAAAGAGCGGGGTCGACAAAATCCATCCGCCTGCATGGCGATTGCCACCCCGGCAACATCCTGTGGACCGACGCCGGCCCGCATTTCGTCGACCTCGACGACGCGCGCATGGGGCCGGCGGTGCAGGACCTGTGGATGCTGCTCTCCGGCGACCGCGCCAGCCAGACGCAGCAGCTCTCGGCGGTGCTGCGCGGGTATCGCGATTTTGCCGAGCTCGATCCGCGCGAGCTCAACCTCCTGGAGGCGCTGCGTACGCTGCGCCTGATCAACTATTCGGCGTGGATCGCGCGCCGCTGGGACGATCCGGCCTTCCCCGCCGCCTTTCCCTGGTTCAACACGCAGCGCTACTGGCAGGACCGGATCCTGGAATTGCGCGAGCAGATCGCGCTGATGGACGAAGCGCCGCTCAGCCCTGCATGAACTTGTTGAAGTCGGGCGTGGCGATGGTGCGCTCGAGGTAGCCGAAAGTGCCCTTCTCCTTCACCTCGGTCGCCGCCTCCAGCAGCCCGCTCATCGCCGCGCGATAGAGCGAGGTGGCGAGGCTGATGCGCCGCACGCCCGCTGCCTCGAGCTCGGCGACGGTGAAGGATTTTCCCTTGATGCCCGCCATGAAGTTGAACGGTCTCGATAGAGAAGAACAAACCTTCTTGATAGAAACCAAATCCGGAAGTCCTGGCGCCATCAGCACGTCGGCGCCCGCCTTCTCGTAGGCCTGCAAGCGGCGGATGGTGTCGTCGAGATCGGGTTTTCCCCGGAGGAAATTCTCGCTTCTCGCCGTCAACACAAAACCGAACTTTTTTGAGACTGCAGAAGCGGAAACAATTCGCTCCACCGCGTGCTCGAAATCGAACAGCGGCTTGTCCTTGTCTCCGGTGGCGTCCTCGATCGAGCCGCCCACCAGTCCCGCCGCCGCCGCGAGGCGGATCGTCTCGGCGCAGGCCTTCGGTGCGTCGCCGAAACCCTTTTCCAAGTCGGCCGACACCGGCAGGTCCACCGCCAAACAGATGGCGCGCGCCTGCGCCAGGCACTCCTCGCGCGTCACGCGGCCGTCGCGCCGCCCCAGGGTGCCGGCGGAGGCGCCGCTCGAGGTGGCGAGCGCCGGGTAGCCGAGCGCCGCGAGCAGGCGCGCCGAGCCTGCGTCCCAGGCATTGGCGATGAGAAAGGCGCGCGGACCTTGGTGCAGCGCGCGGAAGCGTTCGGCTTTTTCTCTCTGGTCCATGGTCACACCGGCGGCGGATTGCGCTCGGCGAAGGTGCCGCGCTGGTGCCAGTACGGATACGGCAGCGGCACGGCGCTCGCGGCGTCGAGCTTCGCCACCTGGGCGGCGCCGAGCTTCCAGCCGACCGCGCCGAGGTTGTCGCGCAGTTGCTGCTCGTTGCGCGCGCCAACGATGAGACTCGCCACCGTCGGCCGGCCGAGCAGCCAGTTGAGCGCGACCTGGGGAATGGTCTTGCCGGCTTCCTTCGCCACTTCGTCGAGCGCGTCGATCACCCGGAACAACTGTTCCTGCGGCACCTGCGGGCCCTTGTCGGCGGCGAGCTTGCTCTGCAGGCGGCTCACCTCGGGCAGCTTGTGCCCGCGGCGGATCTTGCCGGTGAGCCGGCCCCAGCCGAGCGGGCTCCACACCACCGCCGACACCTTCTGGTCGAGGCCGAGCGGCATCAGCTCCCATTCGTAGTCGCGCCCGACGAGCGAGTAGTAGGCCTGGTGGGCGACGTAGCGCACGCGCCCGTGTCGGTCCGATTCGGCAAGCGACTTCATCAGGTGCCAGCCGGAGAAATTGGAGCAACCGATGTAGCGGATCTTGCCGGCACGCACCAGGTCGTCGAGCGTGGCGAGCGCCTCCTCCACCGGCGTCAGCGCATCGAAAGCGTGCAGCTGGTAGAGATCGATCCAGTCGGTGCCGAGGCGTCGCAGGCTGGCGTCCACCGCGCGACGCAAGTGGTGACGCGAGGAGCCGCCGTCGTTGGGGCCGGGCCCGCGCATGAAGGTGCCCTTGGTGGAAATGATCACCTGCTCGCGCCTGCCCTTGATCGCCTGGCCGAGGATCTCCTCGGCCATGCCGTTGGAGTAGCCGTCGGCCGAGTCGAACATGGTCACGCCGGCCTCGAGGCAGACATCCACCAGGCGTCGCGCCTCGGCGACGTCGCTCGCGCCCCAGGCCTTGAAGAACTCGTTGCCGCCGCCGAAGGTGCCGGTGCCGAGGGTGAGGACCGGGACGCGGAATCCCGAGGCGCCAAGCTGCCGGTATTCCATCGTCACTCCAGCCTGATGTCGTTGTCGCGCACCACCTTGCCCCAGCGCGCGATGGCGTCGACGATCCACTTCTGCGTCGCCTCGGGGCTCAGGGCGACCACTTCCATGCCGAGCGTGTCGGTAAGCGTCTTGTTGACGTCGGGCAGCTTGATGGCCCTGTTCAGCTCAGCCACCAGCTTGTCGATGATCGGCCTGGGCGTCCCTGCCGGCGCGAGGATCCCCCACCACGCATGCGCCGAAACATCGACGCCGAGTTCCTTCAGCGTCGGCACTTCCGGCATGGTGTGCGAGCGCACGTCGCCGGTAAGCGCCAGCGCCCGCATCTTGCCGTTGCGCACGTGCTGCGCCTGCGCCGCGGTCGAGGCCATGGCGAGGTCCACCTGCCCGCCCATCAGGTCGATCGAGAGCGGTCCGCCGCCCTTGTAGGGAATCGGCACCAGGCGGATGCCCGCGGCCTGGTTGAGCACGATGGTGGTGAGGTGGGCGAGCGAGCCGTTGCCGACGTTGCCCATCGACACGGTGTCGGGCTTCGCCTTTGCCGCGGCCAGCACGTCGGCGAAGGTCTTGTAGGGCTTCATCATCCCGGTGGTAATCGCCATCGGCGCATAGCCGACCAGCATGACCGGCGCGAAATCCTTCACCGGGTCGAATGGCAGCCTGGGATTGAGCGCCTGGTGCACCGAGTGCGTGTCGAAGATGAAGACGAAGGTGTAGCCGTCGGGCGCGCTCTTCGCCACGTAGTCGGTGCCGATGATGCCCGAGGCGCCGGTGCGGTTCTCGACGATGAACTGGACCTTGAGCGACTCGGAGAGCTTGGCCGCGAAAATCCGCGCCAGCGGATCGACCGAGCCGCCCGGCGGATAGGGCGAGACGAACTTGACGACCTTGGTGGGCCAGTCCTGCGCAAAAGCATTGGCTGTTAATAAATAAATGATGGTTGAAAAAAAAATTCTAAAAGCCCACATTCCGCCCTCCTTTGAGCTTCAGCATTTCCCGCGCTTCGTTGGGCGTCGCGATGGACAGGCCGAGCTCTTCCAGGATGCGCCGCGCTTTCGTCACCTGCTCGGCGTTGGATTTGGCGAGCTGGCCGCGCCCGAGCCACAGGCTGTCCTCCAGCCCGACGCGCACGTTGCCGCCCATCACCGCGCTCATCGCGGCGATGAACATCTGGTTGCGCCCGGCGCCCAGCACCGACCAATGGTAGGCATCGCCAAACAGGCGATCCGCCGTTCGCTTCATATGCATCACATCCTCGGGATGCGGGCCGATGCCGCCGCGGATGCCAAACACCGACTGGATGAAGAGCGGCGGCTTGATCAGGCGCCGCTCAAGGAAGTGCGCGCAGGTGTACAGGTGGCCGATGTCGTAGCACTCCACCTCGAAGCGCGTGTCATTTTCCCTGCATGTTTCCAGAATATTTTTGATGTCTCGGAACGTATTTTTGAAAATCCGTTCATCCGAATCCGCCAGGTAGGGCTGCTCCCAGGCGTGCTTGAACTCCGGGTAGCGGCCGAGCATTTCGTAGAGGCCGAAATTCATCGAGCCCATGTTGAGCGAGGCCACCTCCGGCTTGAGCTCGGCCGCCGGTCGCAGGCGCTCGTCCACCGTCATGGTGGGCGCGCCGCCGGTGGTGAGGTTGATCACGACGTCGCTCGCCGCCTTGATCTTGGGCAGGAACTGCTTGAACACCGCCGGGTCCTGCGTCGGGCTGCCGTCCCTGCTGTTGCGCGCGTGCAGGTGGACGATCGCCGCGCCGGCCTGCGCCGCGCCGATCGCCGCCTCGGCGATCTCGTCGGGCGAGATCGGCAGGTACGGCGACATGGTCGGCGTGTGGATCGCGCCGGTGACGGCGCAAGTGATGATGACCTTGCCTTGCGCTGCTGCCATTTCTCCTCCTCGAAAATCTAGACCAGGTACCGCGCGCCGCCGCAGACCGAGATGGCCTGGCCCGAGATGTGCCGGCCGGCGTCGGAAACGAGGAACAGGGCGGTGTCGGCGATCTCCTGCGCGGACACGGTGGTTTTCAGGCTGATGCCTTCCACCATCCGATTGCGGATTTCCTCTTTGGTGACCCCAAGGCTCCTTGCTTTTGATTCCATGATGCGCTCGACCCGCTCACCTTCCACGATGCCGGGCTGGATGCAGTTGCAGCGCACGCCGTCGGGCCCCGCCTCCGCCGCCACGCTCTGCGTGAAGCCAACCACCGCCCACTTGGCCGCCGAGTAGGGCGTGCGCAGCGCGAAGCCGAAACGGCCGGCGATGGACGAAAGATTGACGATGCTGCCGCCGCCGGCCTGCTTCAGCAGCGGCACCGCCTTGCGCGTGCAATAGAACATGCCATTGAGGTCGACGGCGATGCAGCGGTCCCAGTCCTCGGGCCGGATGTCCTCGACTTTGGCGGTCGGGCCGGCAATGCCGGCGTTATTGATCAATATGTCCAGTCCACCAAGGTTTTTCTTCGCGTCCTCGAATAAGCGTTCGACTTCGGCAACATTCGCTACATCCGCCTTCAATCGAAAAATCTCTTTAGGAAGAGACGAAAGGGCCTTTTCATCCACGTCGCACACTTGAACGCGCGCACCGTTTTGGGCCAGCGTTTCGGCGATGGCGCGCCCGATGCCCGCGGCGCCGGCGGTGACCAGAGCGCGCTTTCCCTTGAGGCTCAAGTCCATCAGGACGATAATAGCCTACCGTCTTTGGGGAGAGACGAATTGTCGCAACCGCCGCCCAGCGCGCCGCAGGTCTCGATCGAGCAGGAAGAGCTGCGCGGCATTTCGCGCACCGTGGCCGAGATCCACTGGCTGCTCCTCATCCTGGTCCTGGTCTATCTGATCTTCGGCGGCGCGCGCCAGGACGACGAGGCCACCGCGGCCATTTCGTCGGGCGCGTTCTTCTACGCCGCGCTGGTGATGGCCTTCCGCTACGCCAACTTCTACAAGCACGAGTCGCGCTGGAAGATCGCGTTCGAAAGCTGCGGCATGATCGTGTTCACCACCTGGGTGCTGCTGTGGACCGACCGCCTGCAGAGCCCGCTGCTCAATCTCTACCTGCTGCCGGTGATCGCCGCCTCGCTCACGCTCGGCAAGCTCACCACGCTGGCCGAGGTCGGCCTGATCGCCGCCTGCTACATCTACCTCGGCGGCGGCGTACAGGCCGACGAGCTGGCGTCGCTCCGGTTCGCCGGCGCCTTCGCCGCGCAGCTCGCGCCGGTGCTGCTGGTCGCCTACATCACCACCATGTTCTCCGCCGACATCCGCTACGGCCTGGCGCGCGCCAAGCTGCTGGCGGAGACCGACGAGCTGACGGGCCTCTTCAACCTGCGCGGCTTCGCCCTCGCCGCCAACCGCCTGTTCGCGCAGGCGGTGCGCCACGAACGCCCCACCAGCGTGCTGATGATCGACTCCGACAACCTCAAGGGCGTCAACGACGCCTACGGCCACGAGGCCGGCAACCGGCTGCTGCGCCACCTTGCCACCGCCATCCAGGCGGAGCTTCGCTTCACCGACGTCGCGGCGCGCTACGGCGGCGACGAGTTCATCGTCATGCTGCCCGAGACGCCGGCCAAGGGTGCGCTCGAGGTCGCCGAGCGCATCCGCAATCGCATCTCCGGCGCGCCGCTGCACTTGAACGAGCGCGCCATCGTCACCAGCGTGAGCATCGGCGTCTCGGTATATCCGGAAGACGGCGCGACGCTCGACGCGCTCGCCGCGCACGCCGACGGCGCGCTCTACACCGCCAAGCAGGAAGGCCGCAACCGCACCGTCAAGTTCCGCGCCGCGCCGGCCTGAGCTCGAGCCTCCAGTGCTCGCCGGTCACGGCGATGCCAAATTCGCGGTGTTTCCAGCTCTTCTCCAGGCGAAAGCCGCACTTGCGGTAGATGGCGCGCGCCGCCACGAGGTTGGCGTGAGTCCACAGCACCATCCGCCCATAGCGCTTGGCGCGCGCGAAGCGGATGCACTCCTCCACCAGGCGCGTGCCAAGGCCAGTGCCGCGCGCGGCCGGCTCGACCAGTAGCAGGCGCAGGCGCGAGGTGCCCTTGCCGTCATCCACGCAGAACACGCTGCCGAGGCGCTCGCCGTCCCGCTCGGCGATCCAGCAGTGCTCGCGCGCCGGATCGAGCTGCTCGAGGAAATCCTTGACGATACCCGCCACCAGCGCCTCGAACGGCGCGCCCCAGCCCCATTCCTTGCCGTAGATCACCGCGTGGCGCTCGACTACCCAGCCCATGTCGCCAGGACGGTGCGGGCGAAGGACGATCTCGTCCGGCGCCGATTGCTCGCCGAGGAGCGACGCCACCGTGCCCATCGCCGATACCAGGCGCTCCTGGTCGGATACCGACAACTCCGAGAGCATGCCCGACACCTGCTCGCGCGAGCGCGCGTCGAGCAGCTGCCAGGAGCGGCGCCCCGCGGCGGTAAGGGTGAGGAGCTTGCGACGCGCATCGCCCGGCGCGGGCTCCGCCTTGAGCAGCGCCTTGCGCCGCAGGCCGTCGAGCAGTCGGCTAAGGTAGCCGGCATCGAGGCCCAGATCGGCGCCGAGCTCGCTCGCCGTGGCGCGGCCGCGTCGCCCGATCTCGTAGAGCAGGCGCGCCACCGGCAGCGGGTGCGGGCTGCCGACGAAATGGTCGCGCAGGGCACCGATGCGCCCCGTATAGAATCGATTGAAGCCGCGAATGCGCTCGACGTGCTGCATCTCTTCCTCCAATTACTTGCTTTTAGCAACTAAATCATGAACCCCTTCGATCTGAAAGGCAAGACTGCCCTCGTCACCGGCGGCAACGGCGGCATCGGCCTCGGCATGGCGCAGGGCCTGTCCGCCGCCGGCGCCAGGGTTGCGATCAGCGGGCGGGACGAGCGGAAAAGCGCGGCGGCATTGGCGCTCCTCGGGAAAAATGCTTTTTTCCTGAAAGGCGATATTTCCGACGAGAAGACATGTCGTTCCATCGTCGACCAGGCCGCCGAGAAGCTCGGCCGGCTCGACATCCTGGTCAACAACGCCGGCATCAATATCCGCAAGGCGCCGCAGGACTACGCGCTGGAGGAGTGGAAGCGGGTGCTCGACGTCAACCTGACCAGCGCCTTCGTCGCCTCGCAGGCCGCGTACCCGCTCCTCAAGCGATCGGCAGAGGGAAAAAGCGGCGGCAGCAAGATCGTCAATATCGGCTCGATGATGTCGATTTTCGGCGCCTCGTTCGTCGCGCCTTACGGCGCGAGCAAGGGCGGCATCGTGCAGCTGACGCGCGCGCTTGCCACCGCGTGGGCGCGCGACAACATCCAGGTGAACGCCGTGCTGCCGGGCTGGATCGACACCGACCTCACGCGCAACGCGCGCAACGAAGTGAAAGGGCTGCACGAGCGCGTCCTCGCGCGCACGCCCGCGGGGCGCTGGGGCGAGCCGGCGGACCTTGCCGGCATCGCGGTGTTCCTGTGCAGCAAGGCATCGGACTTCGTGACGGGCACGGCAATACCCGTCGACGGCGGCTACTCGGTACAGGCTTAGAAGCTGGACTCGATGAAGCCGTAGATGTAGTTCGAGCCGCCGTTGACGTCGCCGAACATGCGCGACTTGCCGAACATGCCGGAGCGGTGCGAGACGCCGGCGCCGACGTAGGTGTCGCGCAAGGCGCGCGCCGGAATCACGTCGCCGAGGCGGAAGTCGATGGTCGGCTCGAGGTAGTTGAGCAGCTTCCAGGTGCCGCGCCCCTTGCCCGCCTGCTCGCGCAGCTCGGACTCGGGAATGTGCTCGGCATACGACAGGCCGGCGCCGAAGCCGAGGCGCGTGCGCACCCAGCGGTCCCACGGAAAGCCCCAGTAGTGCACCTTGGCGTAGGCGTTCACCTGCAAGAAATCGTCCTGGAAACCCTTTTCGCGGTGCTGCACCACGCCGACGAAGCCGGCGAGATCCAGGGGCCAGCCGTCGGGCTCCTTGATCAGCGTGCGGCCGGCCTCCAGGCCCCAGACGTCGGTGTGGTCCACGGAGTGGGTGCTGGTGCACGAGAGCGAAACGATGTTGATCAGCTTGCAGTCGCTCGAATAGCCGTAGAACGTGCGCAGGATGAGCGGCGGCGACTCCGGCCCCCAGCGCTTCTGCGCCGGCGAGAAGTCGTACAGCAGCCCGACCATGGCGGTGGTTTCCATGCGATCGTCGACGATCGGACTCGAGCGTACGCTGCTCGCGCGGCGCAGTGCGCTCAGGCCGGCCACCACCTGCCAGGTCTCGGTCAGGCGGTAAGTCCCGTACAACGCGAGCTCGACATCGGCGCCACCGCCCGGCGCATAGGCTGGGCGCTGCGCCGTGGCTTCCGCCGGCGTCACGCCGTAGTAGAAATTGTTGAGCCGCGCCTCGCGCAGCGATACTGCGGCGTGCGGCTTGACCTGGAAGCGCCCGCGCGTCCAGTCGTTCCAGTAGCCGAACTTCAGCTCGTAGCCCTCGGAGCGGTCGCTGACGTCGCGCGTCGCCTCGACGTAGGGCGTGCCCCAGGAGAAGCTGCGCCGCACCGCGACGCCGGCGTCGATGCCCGGCTCGCGCAGCGCCATGCCGGTGGTGCTGGTGGGCCGCCGGTCCTGGGTGAAGCCGTCGGCGCGCTGGCGCAGGAAGGTATCGACGCGCCAGCCGCCGGCGTCGAACTTCAGCCCGGCGCGCGCCGAGTGCAGGTAGGCGTGCTCGCCCTCGTAGATGTAGAGCAGCGCGTTGTCAACGCCGCCCGGCGCGCCGCGGTAAGCGGAATTGCCGTAGCGCAGCGTCCAGCCGATGCCCAGGCCGCCGGGCTCGATGGCATCCGTCAGCGGATCGCTGTTGGCCGCGGCCGGCGCGGCGACGGCGAGCGCCGCTAGCGCTAGCGCAAGTCGAGCCGCGGCCCGCGCGGCACGATCTGCGTGGGATTGATCTGCTTCATGCTGCGGTAGTAATGCGACTTGATCTCGCCGAGGTCGACCGTGCGCGCCACGCCCGGCAGCGCGTAGATTCTTTTGGTGTAGCGCCATAGATTCCGGTAGTCGGCGATCCTCTGCAGGTTGCACTTGAAGTGCGAGTAGTAGACGGCATCGAAGCGTACCAGCGTGGTGAACAGGCGCACGTCCGCTTCGGTGAAACGCGCGCCGCACAGCCAGCGCCGCCGCGACAGCCGCCGTTCCAGCCAGTCGAGCGTCGCGAACAGCTCCGTCACCGCCTGGTCGTACTTGTCCTGCGCGGTGGCGAAGCCCGCACGATACACGCCATTGTTGAGCGTGCGGTAGACGCGTTCGTTGACGCGGTCGATTTCCGCCCGCAACTCCTCCGGATAGAGGTCGGCCAGCTTGCGCCGCGCGAAGGCATCGAACGCGCGGTTCAGCATGCGGATGATCTCGGCGGACTCATTGTTGATTATTTTTCGCTCGCGGCTGTCCCAAAGCACGGGCACCGTGACGCGGCCGCTATAGCCGGGCTGCGCCATGCCGTACAACTGGTGCAGGTAGCGGATGCCGGCCGGATTTTTTGCCGCCGCGAACTCCCAGCCGTTTTCCGCCATGTAAGGGTCGGCGTAGAACACCGGCACCGCTTTCTCCAGGCCCTTCAGCGCCCGCACCACCAGCGTGCGGTGCGCCCAAGGGCAGGCGCGCGAGACATACAGATGATAGCGCCCGGCCTGCGGCGCCGAGACTTGCCCGCGAAACCGGCTTTCGGCGCGGACGAACGCGCCACCGGTAGCGCTCAGGTCGCGGGGGACGTCCCGCCACACCCCCTCGACCATCACCCCCATGCGAGCCCTACATCAACTGCAGGAACAGCATCACCAGCCCGATCATCGAGACGAGCCAGACTCCGGTACGCAGCCATGGAATGCCGGCGAGGTAGACCGCGGCGTAGGCGACGCGCGCCCAAAGGAAAAGCTGGGCGCCGAGGAGCGTCGTGGCGTTGGTCTTGCCGGCGAGGGCGACGACGATGACCAGCGCGGCGAACAGCACCAGGTTCTCCAGCATGTTGCGGTGCGCGCGGCACGCGCGCCCCGCCCAGCCGGTGATGGTCGGCAGGTTTTCGCGGTTGCCGGCGAGCGCCGTGATGCCGACCTGCAGCAAGGCCCCGGTCGCCGCGATCAGCATCTGCACCACGGTCAGCGCGACCGCCCAGACGAGCAGCATCAGTTCCGGTTTCATGTCCCCTCCTTGGTCGAAGCGATGATTCTAGTGCGCTAGATCAGCAGGATCACTAGCACCAGCAATACGATGATCAGGATCAGCGGGGTCTGGTTGGCGAAGTCGCCGCCGGCTACGAGCCGGTCCAGGTGCCCCGCGAGCGCGTGCACTTCGGCGTCGTTCAGCGCGTCGACGCGCGCCGTCGCGTCACCCGGCGCCAATCCCATGCGCTGCAGTTGCCCGGCGAGTTCCGGGCGCTCGATCAGCAACTTGACGCGGGCGCGCTCATCGCCCGCTCGCGTCGCATCGGTCGCCACCAGCCCGGCGCGCGCCGGCGCCGCGAGCGCCAGGGCCACCATCAGCATTGCCACGCGTGCCGGTTTCATCGCCACCTCCACTTTTGTCTGGTCTGTTTCGACTATACGCCGCGGCTCGGCGCGGCGAACAGGCAATACGGCGCATAATTTGGCCTTCATGAAGGCCTATTACATCCAGTCCGGCGCACAAGGCACCTCACTCGAGTTGCGCGACGTCCCGGCGCCGCGGCCCGGACCCGGCCAGCTGCTGGTGCGCGTGCGCGCGGCAAGCCTGAATCGCGGCGAATTCATTCGCGCGGTGGGGCTGGTCAAGCCCGGCGCTCCCAAGCCTGCGGGCAGCGACGGCGCGGGAGAGGTCGGAGGCAGCGGCGAGCGCGTCATGGGGCGGCTGCCGGGCTCTTTCGCCGAGTACGCGCTGATGGACGCCAAGGACGCGATCCCGGTGCCGGCCAATCTTTCCTGGGAAGAAGCAGCCGCCGTGCCGATCAGCTTTCTCGTGGTGTACGACATGCTGGTGCAGCAGGGCAACCTCAAGGCCGGCGAATGGCTGCTCGTCACCGGCGTGTCCGCCGGCGTCGGCGTCGCCGCCCTGATCGCGGCAAAAGCGATCGGCGCCAAGGTGATCGGGACTTCCGGCTCCGCCGACAAGCTTCTGGCCCTGAAAAAACTCGGATTGGATGTGGCCATTGAAACCAGGAAGCCCGATTTCCATGACGCCGTGATGCAGGCGACCGGCGGCAAGGGCGTGAACCTGGTCGTCAACAATGTCGGCGGCACCCTGTTCGCGGAGACCATCCGCTGCCTCGGCTACGAGGGGCGCCACGCCACGGTCGGCTACGTCGACGGCAGCCTGAAGAGCGAGATCGACCTCGAGGCGCTGCATTCCAAGCGCCTCAAGCTGTTCGGCGTCTCGAACAAATTGAGGAACGCCGAGCAGCGCAGCATCACCGTCAACGGCTTCAAGCGCGACTGGCTGCCGCTGTTCGCCAGCGGCAAGCTGAAGCCGCTGATCGAGAAGGGTTACGACTTCAAGGACCTGCCCGAGGCCAAGGCGCGCATGGAATCCGACGCGCATCTCGGCAAGATGGTCATCAGGATCTAACGCTCACTCGGCCTTCATGCCGGTGGCCTTGACCACCTTGCCCCAGGTCACGAGCTCGCGCGCCATGTACTGGCGAAGCTCGGACGGCGAGGACGGGGCCGGTTCCATGCCCTGCTTGTGCAGCGATTCGCGCACCTCGGCTGCGGCAAGCGTTTTCACGATGTCCCGGTGCAGCCGGTCGATGACCGCGGCGGGCGTCTTCGCCGGCGCCAGGTAAGCGTACCAATTGGTCGCCTCGTAACCGGGCAGGCCGGATTCGGCCACCGTCGGCACGTCGGGCATCATCGCGGCGCGCTTCGCGCCGGTGGTGGCGAGCGCCCGGATCGTGCCGGCCTTGATGTGCGGCAACGCCGTGACCGGCGTCAGTATGCCCACCGGCGTCTCGTTGGCGAGCAGCGCCGTCAGCGCCGGCGCGCCGCCCTTGTAAGGCACGTGCACCAGCTCCGCGTTGGCCATGATCTTCAGCAGCTCGCCGGCGAGGTGCGCCGCGCCGTTGATGCCCGAGCTGCCGTAGGCCACGGTGCCGGGCTGGTCGCGCGCCATCTTGATCAGGTCGGCGAGCGTCTTCGCCGGCACCGAGGAGTGCACGCAGATCACGTTGGGAAACACCACGCCCATGGTGATCGGCGCCAGGTCGCGCATCGGGTCGTAGGGCAGGTTCGCCACGGTGTAGGGCGCAACCGTAAGCGAGCCGACATTGGCGAGCACGATGGTGTAGCCGTCGGCGGGGGCCTTGGCGACGAAGTCGACGGCGATGTTGCCGCCGGCGCCGGTCTTGTTGTCGACCACGACCGGCTGGCCGAGGTTGTCGCCGAGCGTCCTTTGCATGATGCGCGCCACCGAGTCGGTGCCGCCGCCCGGCGCGAAGCCGACGACGACGGTGACGGGCCTGGCGGGATATTGCGCCAGAGCGCTGCCCGCCAGGAACAGGATGCCGAAAATTGCCATCCGCATGGCTATTTCCCCCGGAATACCGGCTTGCGTTTCTCCATGAACGCTTTCCGTCCCTCGGCGTAGTCCGCGCTGTCGAAGCATTCCTTCATCCACTTTTTCAGCAGCTCGGCGTCGTAGTCCTTCTTCAGGATCTCGCGGATCATGCGCTTCGCCGTGCGCATCGTCAGCGGCGCGTTCGCCGCGATCATGTCGCAATATTCACGGGTTGTCTTTTCGAGAAGATTATTTTCTACAACCTGATGGACCAATCCCATTTCCCTGGCTTCAGCAGCGGTGAACTGCCGGCCGGTGATCATGATCTCGAGCGCATAAGGCGCGCCGACCGTGTCGACCAAGCTCTTCATCGACGCGGCGCGGTAGCCGAGTCCCATTTTCGCCGCCGGGATGCCGAAGCGCGCGTCCTCGGAGGCGATGCGCAAGTCGCAGAGGTTGGCAATGTTGAGCCCGGCGCCCAGGCAGTAGCCGCGGATCATGGCGAGCACCGGCTTGTCGCAGGCCTGCAGCCGCTGCTGCGCCGCCTCGGCGATCTCCTCGTAGTGCTGCACCGCCTCGGGGCCGGAGCGCTGCTTCTCGAACTGCGAGATGTCGGCGCCAGAGACGAAGGCCTTGTCGCCGGCGCCGGCGAGGACGACCACACGGATTTCAGAATCAGCTTCAAATGAAGCAAGAACCGACGGAATCGCCTCCCACATGTCCACCGACACCGCGTTGCGGCGCTCGGGATTGTTGAACACCAGCCAGCCGACCGCGCCTTCTTTCCTCGCCTGGATTCGTTCGGTCAGATAACCCCCGTTTTGCGCATTTGCGCGATTGCGGATTTTTCGTAGCCCAGCTCGGCCAGCACCTCGTCGGTGTGCGCGCCAAGCTCCGGCGTCGCCGTCTTCATCGTCGCCGGGGTACGCGAGAGTCGCGCGGCCTGGTTGACAACGCGGAAGCGCCCGAGCCGCGGATGATTCACCTCTGCCGCCGCGCCGATATGCTGCACCTGCGGGTCGGCGAACACCTGGTCCATGGCATAGATCGGCCCGGTGGGCACGCCCGCCGCGTTGAGCGCCTCGATCCAGTCCGCGCTCTTCTTCGTCGACAGGCTGTCGTTGATCAGGGCGTTCAGCGCGGCGCGATTCTTCGCCCGCTTTTCCTGCGCGTCGAAGCGCGAATCGGCGACCAGGTCGTCGCGGCCGATCGCGCGGCACAGCTGCTTCCACATCCCCTCCCCCGAAGCCGCGACGTTAAGGTAGCCGTCGGCCGCCTTGTAGGCGGACGTCGGCATGCTGGTGGGATGGTCGTTGCCGACTTGCTGGGGAACTTCGCTCTTCATGAGATATCGCGCCGCCTGGAAATCGGTCAGCGCGATGCCGGCATGCAGCAGCGAGCTCTGCACCCACTGACCCTTGCCCGAGTGCTCGCGCTCGAGCAGCGCGGTCATGATGCCGAGCGCGGCGAACAGGCCGGCGGCGACGTCGGCGATGGCGGCCCCGGTGCGCATCGGGCCGCGGCCCGGCTCGCCGGTGATCGACATCAGGCCGCTCATGCCCTGCGCGATCTGGTCGAAGCCCGGCCGGTCGCGGTAGGGCCCGTCCTGGCCGAAGCCGGAGATACTCGCCAGGATGATCCGGGGGTTAATTTTTTCCAAAGAAGAAAAATCAATTCCCAGTCGGAACTTGACGTCGGGCCGATAGTTCTCGACCACCACGTCCGCGCTCTTCACCAGGCGTTCGAGCACCGCGCGCGCCTCGGGGCGCTTGAGGTTGAGCGTCATCGAGCGCTTGTTGCGGTGCAGGTTCTGCATGTCGGGGCCGTCGCGCGGCCCACCCATGGTCTCGTTCGGGTCGACGCCCGGCGGCGACTCGATCTTGATCACGTCGGCGCCGAAGTCGGCGAATTGCCTGACGCAGGTGGGCCCTGCCCGCACGCGCGTGAGGTCTAGAATGCGCAGCCGGGACAGCGCGGGGGAGGCGGCGATGGCGGGCATGAGAAATATTTTATTCGTTGCGTTGTCGGCGTGGGCCACGTTCGCAGCCGCCGAGTTCCCCGAGCGGCCGATCCGCCTGGTCGTGCCGCAGGCGGCGGGCAGCGCCACCGACAATATCGCGCGGCTGGTGGCGCCGGAAATGGCCAAGTTCCTCGGCCAGCCGGTCGTGGTGGACAATCGCCCCGGCGGCGCGCTCACCATCGGCATCGACGCCGTGGCCAAGGCGGCCCCCGACGGCTACACCATCGGCCAGGGACCGGTCGGCGCGCTCGCCATCACGCGCCACATGGTGGCGAAGCTCCCTTACGACATCGAGCGCGACCTGCAGCCCGTCGCCCTCGTGACGACCGGATACATGCTGCTCGCGGTTTCGCCAAAAACGGATTTTTATTCCGTAAAAGACCTCGTCGATTTCGCCCGGAAAAATCCGGGCAGGCTGTCCAACGCCTCCTCGAGCAACGGTTCGCCCGGACATGTGAGCGGCGAGCTCTTCAAGTACATGACCGGCACCGACATCGTGCACATCCCCTACAAGGGCGGCGCGCCGGCCATTGCCGACCTGATCTCGGGCCAGGTGCAGCTGATGTTCGAGAGCACCAATTCGATCGCGCCGCACGTCAAGGCCGGCCGCGTGCGCGCGCTCGCCGTCACCGGCGAGCGCCGGGCGCTCAGCCTGCCGGAAGTGCCGACGCTGATGGAGGCCGGCGTGGCCGGCTACGAGGTAAACGCCTGGAGCGGCATCATCACCACCGCCGGCGTGCCGCGCGCGGTGCTCGACAAGCTCAATGCCGCGGTCAATCGCGCCATCCTGGAGCCGAAGACGAAGGAGCTCCTGTTCACGCTGGGCAGCGAAGGCGGCGGCGGCACGCCCGAGGACTTCGGCGCCCTCATCCGCCGCGACTCGGCCAAGTGGGCCGAGGTGGTGCGCCGCTCGGGCGCGAAGATCGACTAGCTACTTCAGCGAAAAGAGCTTCTTCCCCGCCACCGGCATCTCGGCGGTCAGGATCTCGCCGTTGATCGAGTCGGTGATGTAGAGCGTCCTGCCCTTGAACGCGATATTGGTCATCAGGCGGTGCCGGCCGCCGGCGTGCACCAGGTGCGTCGGCAGCATGTTCGAATCGAAGCGCCAGATGCCGACGCCGAGGTGGCACACCACCAGGCCGTCCTCGGCGTCCATCTCGATGCCGTCGGGGCCGGCGTGACCGCCGGAGAGCTGGATGGCGACGCCGGATTTCGACGGCGTGCCGCCGGCCATCAGCGGCAGGCGCCAGATCTGCTGCGAGCGGGTGATGGCGACATAAACCTGCGTATTTTTGGTATTCAACGTTATGCCGTTCGGCGAGGGTGCATTGCTCACCAGGCGCTGCAATTCGCCGCTTGCGCGCAGGCGCCACACGCGTCCGCTCGGGTCGGCGATGCCGCTTTGCCCCTGGTCGGTGAAATAAAGGTCGCCGTTGTCGGCGAAATGCAGGTCGTTCAGCCCTTTGAAGCCCTCGCTGAACGCGGTCCCGAGGACGGTTTCAACAGACCCTGTTTGGGGGTTTAATTTGAGAAGACCCTTCCGGTAATCGGCGATGAAAATGCTGCCGTCCTTGTGAATCTTCAGGCCATTGGGCCAGCCGTCGTACTCGGCGGCCAAGGTCCATTCCCCTTTTGTATTGATTGAAAAAATCCGTCCAAAAGGGATATCCACGCACCAGAGGTTGCCCTTGCGGTCGAACGACGGGCCTTCGAGAAAGCTGTCGAGCGCCGCGCCCTGGCGGTTGGGGTCGGACCAGGCGGTGCGCCGCTTACGGCGGAATTTCGCCGGCAGCGTGGTAAAACGCCGTACTTCCTGCTTTTTTATCGCCTGGAAGGGATTGAGCATGGAATTCGACGAAGGATAGTGGTGTTATATAGCCCGGACAAGGGAGATTTCTCATGAAAAAACTCGTACTGCTCGTGCTTCTCGCTTTCAGCGCCACCGCGTTCGCCCAGGTGCCGATGCGCATCCGCGCCACCATCACCGGCCTCAACGGCGACGTGCTCGCCGTGAAAACCCGCGAAGGGCGCGACATGAACATCAACCTGGCGCCCGACGCCGCCGTCGCCACGGCGAAGTCCGCCACGCTCGCCGAGCTGCAGGGCAAGTATGTCGGCGTGACCGCGAAGGAGAAAGGCGGCCAGATGTTCGCGGTGGAAGTGCACGCGATACCGCCGGCGGCGCCCGCGGGGCACACCCCCTGGGACCTCGAGCCCGGCACCACCATGACCAACGCCAACCTGGAGATGGTCGCCATGGCCTCCGGCGGCAACGAAATCACCATGACCTACAAGGACGGGCAGAAAAAGATCGTGGTGCCGCCGGGCACGCCGATCGTGGTGTTCGCGCCCGGCTCGCGCGCCGACCTCAAGCCCGGCGAAACCATCTTCACCATCGCGCAGCAGCAGACCGACGGCAGGCTCACCAGCGCCCGCGTCTCGGTCAGCAAGGACGGCGTCAAGCCGCCGCAATGAAGCGCCTTTTATTTGTTGGGTTGATGCTGGTCAGCGCTGCTGGCATCGCCCAAACGCGCGTGCGCGGCGTGGTCGAGTCGTTCGACGGCAAGACCCTGGTGGTAAAGGATGCCGGCAGCGTCCAGGTCGGGAGCCAGACCGAGATCGTCTTCACCCAGCCGATCACGCTTGCCGACATCAAGCCGGGCGATTTCCTCGGCGTCACGTCGAGGAAAGGTGCGGGCGGCAGCCTCACCGCTTACGAGGTGCGCCGCTTCCCGAAACCCCTCAACCCGGGGCACCGGCCCTTCGACGGCGGCGAGAACCAGACCATGACCAACGCGACCGTCGGCACGGTGTCGCAGTCCGCGGACGGCCGCGTGCTGAGCCTCAGCTACGACGGCGGCTCGCAGCAGATCCTGGTGCCGGAAAGCGCTTCGATTTCCACCCTGGTGCCCGGCAAGCCGTCGCAGCTCGTGCCCGGCGCGCGCGTCAATCTCACGCACAACGACGCCAAGACCGCGCTGCGCATCCAGGTCAGCCCGCCGCGCTAGCGTCGCGCGTCAGTCCGCCCTGACGTTGGCGCGCTGGATGACGTCCTTCCAGCGCGCCTGCTCGCGCGCGATGTAGGCCGCGTACTCCTGCGGCGTCGAGCCGACGCCCTCGGCGTCATCCGCGGCGAATCGCTGCATGACCGCGGGGGCCTTCGCCGCCTTGCCGGCCTCGTCAGCGAGGCGCTTCACGATCGCCGCAGGCGTTTTCGCGGGCGCATTGAGGCCGTACCACTGGCTCGCCTCGAAACCCGGAAAGCCCTGCTCCGCCACCGTCTGCACCTCAGGCATCGAATGCAGGCGCTTCGCGGTGCCGACGGCGACGACGCGCAGCTTGCCCGACTTGACGTGCGGCATCAGCGGCGGCGTGCCGGCCGACGTGATCTGCGTGCGCCCGGCGACGAGGTCGATCAGGTTCGGCCCGGTGCCCTTGTAGGGAACGTGCTGGATGTCGATGCCGGAGAGCAGCTTCAGGTACTCCATCGCCAGGTGGCCGGCGCTGCCGTTGCCCGCCGAGCCGTAGTAGAGCTGCCCTGGTTTTGCCCTCGCCAGCGCGATGAACTCGCGCAGGTCCCTGGCCGGCACGTCGGCATGCACGACGAAGATATTCGGCACGATCGCGAGCAGCGAGACCGCGGTGAAATCACGGTCGACGTCGTAGCCGAGGTTCGCGGACATGAAGGGCGTCATCGCCAGGCTGCCGACGTGGCCGATGATCAGCGTGTAGCCGTCGGGGTCGGCGTGCGCCACCTCGTTCATCGCCACGTTGCCCCCGCCGCCGCCCTTGTTGTCGATGTAGATCTCCTGGCCGAGCGCCTTCGACATCTCGGCCGCCACGCTGCGCGCCACGATCGACGAGCTGCCGCCCGGAGCAAAGGGCACGACCAGGCGGATGGGTTTTGAAGGATAGTTCTGCGCTTTTCCAACGGTGAGAAAAAATGCGCAGCAGAGAAAAAGTAACAGCCTCATCTATATAGACCCTGTTTTTCCAGCCACTTCTGGATGAGAGCGGCGACCTCGAGGTTGTTCTGGTCCATCATCAGCATGTGCGAGTTGCCGCGAATACCGGCCTGCGGCAGGTCGACGACCTCGACCCTGCCGCCCGCCGCCTGGATGGCATTGCCGAAGCCGACGCCGTTCCTGCGGATCTGCGGCCAGCGTGCATCCTTCTCGATGCCGTCGCCATAGACGAAAAGCGTAGGAATGTCCTTCAGAAGCGCGACGCGGCCCGCATCGCCCTGACCGGCCGGCTCGACCGCGATCAGCGCCTTCACCTTGTCGGGGCGGGCCTGCGCCACCTTGAAGCCGAACTGCCCGGCCTGCGAGTGAAACAGGATCACGCAGGGGCACACGCGGTCGACCAGCGCGGTATAGGCGGCGATGATGGCGTCGTCCGTGCTGGTCCAGCGCGGCACGATCTGCCGCACGAAATTGTCGTAGCTCTGCGTCGGGAACTGGCTGCCCGCCATGCGAAAGCGCTGGTAGGGCTCGTCCTTCGGCAGGAACAGCGGCTCGGACTTGAAGATGTCGGGATACATCGCCCAGCCGGCGCGCCCGCGCTCGACCGCATCGGAGTTGTAAACATCCCAACCCTGCTTGACGAACCAGTTCAGCCAGCCTTCGCGCCCGTCCGGCGTGCTCTCGTAGGTGACCCCGGTCAGCCCGCCGCCGTGCCAAAGGAGCAGCGGCACCGCGCCGCGGCGATTCGCGGGCAGAAAGTACTGCACGTACATCGACTCGACCAGGTACTTGCCGTTCAGGTCGACCTTCGCCGGCACGCCCCCCGGCGTGAACACGACCTCCTTCACCGGCTTGCCGCTGATCTCGACCTCGCGCCCGCCGACGTGGAACGAGCCCATGTCGCGTAACGCGAGCGGGTTCTGGCTGCATGCACCCAGCAGAAGAACGCAGAGCGGGAGGAGCGGTTTCATGGGATCCCCTTAAAACTGATAGCGACGCAAGCCGCCGTCGACTGGTATCACGGCGCCAGTGATGTAGCGTGCGCGCGGCGAGGCGAGGAAGCAGATCAGGTTGGCGAGGTCCTCGGGCTGGCCGTACTCGCCCACCGGAATGTCTTCCTCGCTCTCCTTCTTGCGGAATTCGGGCGAATAGTTGCGCAGGATCTGCTCCGAGATGATGCGCCCGGGCGGTACCGAGTTCACGGTGATGCCGTGCCTGCCGACCTCGCGCGACAGGCCCTTGGCCCAGGCGTGCATCGCCGCCTTGGCGGCGAAGGCGCCGTTGATGCCTTCGGGCTCGGATTTCCCGGTGACGTTGATCACGCGGCCCCATTTGCGCGCGATCATCTGCGGCAGCAGCCGGTGCGTGAGCTGGCGCTGGCGCGTGAAATTGAGCGTGATCGCCTCGTGCCATTGCTCCTCGCTCGACTCGAGCGTGAAGCGGCGGCTGCCGCCGGCGTTGTTGACGAGGATGTCCACCGATCGCAGGCCGGCGAGCGCTGCGCTGGCGATCTTCTCGGGCGCGTCGTCCTTCAGGAAATCCTGCTGGATGATGACCAGAGGGGTTTTCAATTCTTCCTGGAGTTTTTCAAGCAACTCGCGCCGCCGCGCAACGACGGCAACCCTCACGCCTTCTTTCGCGAGGACCGCGGCGACCGCGCGGCCGATGCCCATGCTGGCGCCGGTGACGAGCGCGGTCTTGCCTTTCAGTTCCAGATCCATCGTCAGTTCTTCTGCAGCAGCTCCAGAATGTGCAGCCCGGTATTCGCCCGGTCGACGATGTAGACGTAGCCGCGGTCATCGACATCCACGTTGTTGGTCTGGATCGCCACCTTGCAGCGCTCGCCGGTGGCGGTCTTGATGCAACGCTTGTCGGTCTTGCCGGTGGTCGCCGGAATGTAATAGCCCGCCTCGCGCGGATGCAGCGGGTCGCGGATGTCCACCGCGCGCACGCCGGCGTTGAACCAGGCGACGAAGATGGTCTTGCCGGCATGCATCGGCGGCTGGTTCTCGTTGGACGAATGCGAGCCGAAGCGCCCGCCGCGCGAGCAGAAGCCGCCGGGCGACTCGGGCACGTTGAAGGTGGCGACGCCGACCGGCTGCGTCTCGTCGGTGACGTCGACGACGAACACCATCTGGCGCGCCTCCTGGCACTCGTTGACCAGCGACTCGTCGACCACGAAGACGAAATCGCGCTTGCCGGCGGCCTTGTCCGCCGCGAACTCCGGCAGCGTCATGCCGAGCACCGGCAAGGCCGTATGGGCGCCATTCATCGCATTGAGATGAAAAACGCCCACCTGAGGAGCAATCAGGTTCTGATTCGTGGGCTCGCGCGGGCCCGAGAGCAGCTTCGCCCGATCCACGATCTGCATCACGCCCGACTTGTTGGTACCGTAGCCGAAATAGACGCGATTGCCCTTCGGTCCCGTGGAGATCGGCCCGTGCAGCTCGGTCGGCACCGGCCCGGTGGCGCCGGGCTGCTGCCCGGGCAGGCCGAAGTTGCGGATGAACACCGGCTTGGCCGGATCCGACAGGTCGTAGATCTGCGTCATGCGCCGTATGCGCCAGTCGGGCAGGCCCGAAACCAGGTAGGCGATGCCGCTGTCGCACTCCCACCAGTTCTTGTGCGTGCCCTTGAGCTTGTCGACGATCACCGCGATGCGCGAGGGTTTCTCGGGCGTGGTCACATCCCAGACCTCGTGCGCCAGGTTGCCGTAGACGCGCAGCAGGTAGACCTTGGCCGGATCGCCCTTTGGCAGCTCGTTGCCATTGCACACGCGCACCATCTGCGCGCCGCCGCTCTCGCCTTCGCCCGGCTCGCCGGGAATGTGCGAGAGCATGCGCGGGTTCTTCGGGTCGCTGACATCGAGGATCGAGGTGCCGTTGTCCTCGGTTTTCCCCGTGAGCGGATTCGGCAGCAATCCGCCGTGGTGGCCGACGTAGGCGATCCAGCGCCCGCGGCTTTGCTTTACCAGCGGCTGGTAGGCGCTGCGCCCCTGCAGATCGTGCGCGCCGAGCAGCGCCATGTTGGACGCGGACGCGCCATGCTGCGCCTGCGCCGAAACGGAGAAGAAAACCAGAACTCCCGCCAATAGGGATTTTTTCATGATGAATTCCATTTTAATCAGCCTTCACTCCCGAATCGCGCACCAGCCGCGCCCACAGCTTCGCATCCTCGGCGATGAATGCCGCGAATTCCTCCGGCGACTTCGAGCCCACGGCCTCCGTGCCCTCCTTGGCCAGGGCGCGCGATACCGCCGGCACGGCGAGCGCGAGGAGCGTGTCATCGAACAGGCGCTTCACCACCGCCGCGGGCGTGCCGGCAGGGACGAAGAAGCCGTACCAGAACGAGATTTCGTATTCCGGCAGCCCCGCCTCGGCCATGCCGGGCACGCCGGGCACCAGCGGCGAGCGCTCGCGGCTGGTGATGGCGAGGGCGCGCAGGCGCCCGCCCTGCACCAGCGGCAGCACCGAAGGCGGCGTGGCGAACGACAGCTGCGTATCGCCGGCCAGCAGCGACTGCACCGCGGGCCCGCCGCCCTTGTAGGGCACATGCACGATGTCGATCCCGGCCACGCGCTGGAACAGCACGCCGGCGAGGTGCGGCGCCGAGCCGTTGCCGGATGAGGCGAAATTCAGCTTGCCGGGATTGCGTTTCGCATGCAGCACCAGTTCCTTCAGCGTCGAAACGCCGACCGCCGGATTGACCGCCACCACCAGCGGCGAGGAGCTGACCTTGGTGACCGCCAGCAGTTCCCTCGCCGGCTGGAACGCCGACTTCGCGATCAGCGGGTTGACGAGGATGCTCGACGGGCTCGCGATCAGCACCGTGTAGCCGTCAGCCGGGCTGCGCGCCACGAACTCCGCGGCGATGCTCGAGCCGGCGCCGGGCTTGTTATCGATGACGACCGGCTGGCCGAGCGAGCGCGACAGCGGCTCGGCGATGGCGCGCGAGACGAAGTCGGCCGCGCCGCCCGGCGCGAAGCCCACCACCAGGCGCACCGATCGCGCCGGCCAGGCCTGCGACCAGGCGGATTGCTGGGCGAAAAGAAGGCACAGCAGGAAAAGCCACCGCATCGGCTTCAGCGCGCCAGGCGGGTGTTGGCGAGCGCCAGGCGGTCGGAGACGTTGCGCACCAGCGCGCGCGTCAGCTGCAGCTGCGCGCCGAGGCTCATCTTGTCGAGCGCCGCCGGCTCGAATTCCGACAGCAGCAGGTCGGTGTGCGACTCGACGGTGGCGTGGCGCTTCTCGCCGCCGGCGATGTAGGCCATCTCGCCGAAGCACTCGCCGGCGCTGACCATGTTGAGCAGGCGCTTCGCCTTCGTCACCTTGGCCTCGCCCTGGGCGAGGAAGAAGAAGCTGGTGCCCTTCGCGCCCTCGGCGACGATGGCGCGTCCCTTGGGCACGCGGGTCCACTTTCCGGCGCGCGCCAGCTCCCACAGCTCGGAGTCGGCCAGCGTCGCGAGCATCGCCACCTTCTTCAGCGCGACGTACTTCTCGCTGTCGGGAATCGAGCCCGCCGGCATGAACAGCTGGCCGACCCTGGAAATCTCGAGCGCGAACTCGGTCCAGCTGGCGTAGCGCTGCTCGGCCTGCTTCTTCATCGCGCGCAGCACCACCGCGTCGATCTCCTTCTTCAGCTCGGGGCGCTGTTCGCTCGGCGGCTGCGGATCGAGGTTGATGATCTTGCCGATCAGCGCCTGCAGGTTCTCGGCGAGGAACGGCCGCCGCCCGACCAGCAGCTCGTAGAGCACCACGCCCAGCGAGTACATGTCGCTGTGGAAGGAGAGCTCCTTGCCCTGCAGCTGCTCGGGCGACATGTAATAGGGCGAGCCCATGGCGGCGGTTTGCGCCACCTGGCTCTTCTTCAGGAAGGCGGCGCCGAAATCCGCGATCTTGACGTCGGTGCCCTTGGCGATCATCAGGTTGGCGGGCTTGATGTCGCGGTGCACGATGCCTTCCTTGGCGGCGTACTCGAGCGCGCCGCAGCACTTGAAGCCAATCTGCAGCACGTCGCCCACGGGCAGCAGCTTGTCGGGCGCGACGTGCGACGACAGGTCGCCGCCGGTCACCAGCTCCATGGCGATATGGCCCGAGTCCTCGCTCACCACGGCGTCGAGGATGGCGACGATGTGCGGGTGGCGCATCTTGCCGGCGAGCGAGGCCTCCTGCACGAACTGCGAGCGATAGATCTTGCCGAACTCCGGGTCGCGGAACACCTCGGGCTCGATGGTCTTCAGCGCCACCTCCTTGCCGGTGAAGGTGTCCTTGGCGAGGTACACCGTGCCGGTGGCGCCCTTGCCGAGCAGCTTCTGCACGTCGTACTTGCCGACCTGCAGGCTGAGGTCCATCTCGAATGCCGGTTTTTCCGCCAAGCGCGTTTGCCCTGTAATCTGTCAGACTCTGTCAGACCGAATGTACCTCAACTGAGGAGGAGGCTTCGATGCAACGCATCAAACTGGCGATTCTTTCCGCAATGCTGTTTCCGGCCATGGCCATGGCCCAGGCCCTGGTGACGGAACGCACGCTTTCCGTCGATGCCGCACGGGAGGCCGCGACCGCGGCGCTCGAGCGCTGCCGCAAGGACGGCTACAACGTCACGGTCACCGTGCTGAACAAGTCCGGGCGCCTCAAGGCGCAGCTGCACGACGACAATGCCGGCCCGCACACCATCGAGAACAGCTTCCGCAAGGCGTATACCTCGATCACCTTCAAGGCCAATTCCGGGGAATTCGGCGCTCGCATCGGCAAGAACCCGCCGCCGCACCCCGCGCTGGTCCTGGCGAACGTCACCACTGCCGAGGGGGCGCTGCTGATCCGCGCCGGCAACGAGATCGTCGGCGCCATCGGCGTTTCGGGCGCACCGGGCGGCGACAAGGATGCGGTGTGCGCGCAGGCCGGCATCGACCGCATTGCCAGGGGACTCGGCGGCTAGATCCGGGAGGCGTCCATGCTCGACCAACGCGCTGCGCCGTACGCCGCGCTCGTGCTGCGGCTGACGCTGTCGTTTTTCTTCATCGCGCACGTCTACCGCAAGTTCGCGGTCATCGGTTTCGACAACTGGTGGAACCGGCTGATCAAGGACGGCTACGCCGAGTGGATGCTGTCCTACACGCTGGTCGCCGAAACCGCGGGCGCGATCCTGCTCCTGCTCGGGATCTATACGCGCTATGCCAGCCTGTTCGCGCTGCCGGTTCTGATTGCCGTCACCCATTACTGGGCGATCCGCAAGGGATTCTGGTTCGGCGACGGCGGCGCCGAGTTCCCGCTGGCCTGGACCCTGATGCTGGTCGCGCAGGTCGTGCTGGGCGACGGGGCTTATGCCGTGAAAGTGCCCGCATTGCCGTGGGATCGCGCGCGAGTTGCCGCCTGATCATGCGCACGGTCCCTGGCGTTCTATTCGCCGCTGCTTTTGCTTGCCAGGCGCAGGTGTCGATCCAGGAGTACCCGGTACCGCCCGGGCACGGCGTGCACGACGTGTGGGCGGATGCCGCGCCCGGCGGTCCGGTATGGATCTCCGCGCAGGGCAGCGGCCACCTCGGCATCCTTGACCCGAAGAGCGGCAAGTTCGAGTTCGTCAAGCTGGGCGAGCGTTCCGCGCCGCACGGCGTGATCGCCGGCGCGGACGGTGCGCCCTGGCTCACCGACGGCGGGCAGAACGCCATCGCGCGGGTGGATCCAAAAACACGCGCGGTGAAGCTGTGGAAGCTGCCCGAAGACTCGGGCCATGCCAACCTGAACACGGCGATCTTCGACGGCAAGGGCATCCACTGGTTCACCGGGCAGGGCGGCATCTACGGCCGCCTCGACCCGAGAAGCGGCGAGATCAAGGTGTTCGAGGCGCCGAAGGGCCGCGGGCCTTATGGCATCCACGCCACGCCCGACGGCACGGTGTATTACGCGTCGCTGGCCGGGTCCTACATCGGAAAAATAGATTCCCAGACCGATAAAACCATCGTGATCGAGCCGCCGACCAGGCGGCAGGGCGCGCGGCGCGTGTGGTCCGATTCGAAGGGCGATATCTGGGTAGCCGAGTGGAACTCGGGCAACCTGAGCAGGTACGTTCCGCGTAGCGGGACCTGGACCTCGTGGCAGGCGCCCGGCGACGATCCGCACGTCTATGCCGTGTATGTCGACGAGACCGACAAGGTGTGGGTGTCGGAGTGGAGCGCGCAGGCCATGCTGCGCTTCGATCCGGCGACCGCGAAGTGGGAGACCTTCCGTTCCTCGTCGCGCCGCGCCAACGTGCGCCAGATCCACGGCCGCAAGGGCGAGGTCTGGACCCCGGAATCCGGGGCCGACAAGATCGTAGTGTATCGCTACCGCTAGGTGCCGCGTTCGCTAAGCCAGTCCAGCGCGTCGTCGCGATTGGCGAAGTAGCGCAGGTCGCCGCCGAGGACGCGCGCGGTGGCCTCCGGGAAGGCGTAATACGAGTCGTAATCCGGCACATCGAGCACCGCCACCTTGCAGCGCATCTGCGTGGCGGGCGCCATCACCAGCGCGCTGAGCGAGCCGACCCGGCCCGCCAGCCCGCGCAGGTCGATCAGCAGGCGCCGCGTGGCGCGCCGGACGGCGTGCTCGGCGATGTCCTGCGCGATCATGAAAGCGTGGGCGAAGGTGTTCTCTCCCCGCACCACGGCGGCCAGCGTCTCGCCCTTTTCCACGTACTCGATGCAGTAGCCCATGGCGCCACCCTACCGCCGCGCCGCCCGCGCCGGGGTCAGGATGTGTCAGCCGTGGCTTGACCCGGGGGTTGACGGCGAAAGATATCATCTTTAGTATCTTTCACCCATGAGCGTGCATGCGCTGGCGCCCCGCGGCGTCCCGACCCTGTCCTCGCGCATCGTCGCCGAGGTGCGCGACGCGCTGCTCGACGGCCGCTACCGCGCCGGCGACTTCTTCGGCACGGAAAAGGAACTGGCGGCGCGCTATGGCGTGTCGCGCATCGTGGCGCGCGACGCGCTGAGGAGCCTCGAAGCGATGGGCGTGGTCGAGATTCGTCCCGGCGCTGGCGGCGGCGCGCGCATCAGCCGCGGCAACCCGCAGCGCTTCGCCGAGGCCCTTGCCGTGCAGCTCGAGCTCGCCGGCATCGAGGTCGACGAGATCATGGCCGCGCAGCACGCCATCGAGTGCCTTGCAGCAGAGCTCGCGGCAAAGCATGCAACCGTTGCAGAAATTTCCCGGTTAAATGTCTTGATCGGTGAGGCGGAAAACCTAGTGGACGACATCGATCGCTTCACCCGCTCGAGCCTCGCCTTCCACCTCGCCATCGCCGACGCTTCGCACAACCGCGTGCTGCACTACCAGCTGGTGTCGCTGCAGCACGTGTCCTGGCCTTCGCGCAACCGCACCCTGACGCGCGCGGTGGCGCGCCGCGTGCTCGACGCGCACCGCGACCTGGTGCGGCTGATCGAGGCGCGCGATGCCGCGGGCGCGCGCGAGCTGATGAGCGAGCACGTGCACATGATCGGCGGCCGCAGGTTGTCTGAAAGAGGCAAGGCCAGGCACACCCCATTCTGTTGAGAGGAGAGAGGACCATGTCGAAATTCGTCATCACCCCGCACTTCAGGCTGCACGAATGGGTCGCCGAGGAAAAAGGCTACTTCAAGGCGCAAGGCCTCGACTATGAATTCCGCTTTGCATTCGATGATCACAAGACCCCCAACAAGGTCGGCGCCTACCAGAACATCGCCAAGGGCCGCGACACCAACGTGAGCTGCGCCTGCCACTGGACGGTGAACGTGGCGGCCTCCACCGGGCACGGCAAGCTCTTCGCCGACGCCTATTCGCTCTCGCCGGCGGCAGTGTTCGTGCCGCCCGAGTCGACGATCAAGACCCCCGAGGACCTGCGCGGCGTGCCGATCTCGGTCGGCTACCAGTCGGGCAGCCACTACTCGACCATCCAGGCGCTCGAGCAATACCTGCCGTTAAAGGAACTAAAGCTCTCTTTTGCGGACGGCATCCTCTTCGGCCGTTTGGAAAACCTGATCGACCGCAAGGTGCCGGCGGCGGCCCTTTTCAGCGGGCCCTATTATTTCCTCGAGCAGCTGGGCTTCCGGAAAATCATCGACAGCACCTTCATGATGGCAAGTATGCTGAACGGCGAGCCGGATCCCGAGGACGTGCGCAAGTATTTCCGGGCGCTGCGCCAGGCGCAGCGCGACATCGACCTGCGTCCCGAGCTCTACACGCACTACTACACCAAGGAATTCCCCCAGCGCTTCCTCGAGCAGATGGACACGCGCCGCTGGGGCCCGGGCGAGCGCATCGTGTTCGAGCCCTACACCAAGGAGACTTTCGAGGAGTCGTTTGCCTGGATCAAGGAGCGCGACATCTTCGAAGGCAAGGACATGGGAAAAGGCAAGTACGAAGAAGCCTGTGTTTCTCTTACTGAGGCGTAAAACCAATATCCTTCACCAGCTTGCCGTACTTGGCGTAGTCGCTCCTTAGGAACTGCGCGAAATATTCGGGCGACTCGGCCACCACCGAGAGGCCGGTGGCGGTGAGCTTCTCGCTCACGTCCGGGCTGCGCATGGCGCGGTTGATCTCCTCGTTCAGGCGCGCCACGATTTCGCGCGGCGTGCCGGTCGGCGCGACGTAGCCGAACCAGCCGCCCGACTCGTAGCCTGGCACCGCCTCGCTGGCCGCGGGCACCTCCGGCCAGAGCGGCACGCGCGTGCCGTTCGTAATCGCGATCATGCGCACGCGGCCGCCCTTGGCGTGCGGTGCGGCGGTGGCGATGCTCGTAATGCCGCACTGGACCTGGCCGCCCGCGATGTCGGTGACGATCGCGGCAGCGCCTTTGTACGGCACGTGCGTGAACGTGAAGCCGCCGAGCACGCGCAGGTATTCGAACGACAGGTGCGGGAAACCGCCCTCGCCGTTGGTCGCCACCGTCAGCCGCCCGGGGTTCGACCTGGCCCAGGCCACCATCTCCTGTACCGTCTGGAACGGGGTGTCCGGATTACAGATGATGCCGAGGTAATTGGTGGTGGAGATCGCGATCGGCGTGAAGTCGCGCGGGACGTTGTAGGGCACGTTCTTGCTGGTATGCGGCAGCATCGACAGGTTGCCGCCCTGCCCGCCGCCGATGGTGTAGCCATCCGGCGCGCTTTTCGCGACGAGATCGAGGCCGAGCATGCCGCTCGCGCCCGGCCGGTTCTCCACCACCACCTGCTGGCCGAGCCGCTCGCTCATCTGCGGCGCGATCAGGCGCGACATGATGTCCATCGTCTCGCCCGGCGGGAACGGGATGATGAGGCGGATCGGCTTGGCGGGATAGGATTGCGCGGCCGCGGCGCCGGCGCACAGCAGCAGGGCGAGACAGGCGAGGCGTTTCATGGCTATCCTCCTCGGGTGATTTTAGGAGCTTTGTTCCTCGGCGCCGCCCTGCTCTGCGGCGCCGCCGGCGCGCAGGATTATCCCGCCAAGCCGGTGCGCCTGATCGTCGGCTATCCGCCGGGCGGCGCCACCGACCTCGTGGCGCGCATCCTGCAGCCGCGTCTCACGCAGTCGCTGCAGCGCGAGATCATCGTCGACAACCGTCCCGGCGCGGGTGGCGTGATCGGTGCCGATCTCGCCGCGAAGAGCGCGCCCGACGGCTACACGCTGCATCTCGCCACGCACGCGGCCCTCGTCATCGCGCCGCTGATCGGCACCGTGCCCTACGATCCGTTCCGCGATTTCACGCCGGTTGCACGCCTGGTCGAGCTGCCGAACATCTTCATCGTGCGCCCCGCCGTGCCGGTTCACAGCATGGAGGAGCTCCTGGCATTGGCGAAGGCAAAACCCGGCCAGCTCAACTACGCCTCGCCCGGCCTGGGCAGCGCCGGCCACCTCGCCGGAGAGCTGCTCCAACGCATGGCGGGCATCGACTGGGTGCACGTGCCCTACAAGGGCGGCAGCGCGGCGATGACCGATTTCCTGGCCGGCCATGTCGAGGTCTTCATCGCCATTGTTTCCACCACCGTGCCCTACGTGCGCCAGGGCAAGGCGCGGGCGCTGGCGGTCACCGGATCGAAGCGCGCCGCGGCGCTGCCCGAGGTGCCGACGGTGGCCGAGGCCGGCGTGCCCGGATTCGAATCCACCAACTGGTATGGCCTGGTCGGCCCGGCAGGCCTGCCGCGCCCGATCGTCGAGCGCCTGAACCGCGATGTCGTCGCGGTGCTCGCCGTGCCCGAAGTCAGGCAGGCGTTGATCGACCGCGGCATCGATCCCGCGCCGAGCACGCCGGACGAGCTCGCCGCCGAGATGCACCGCGAGTTCGCCAAATGGACCGCGATCATCAAGGCGGCCGGCCTGCAGGGCGCCGCGGGCCGCTAGCGCGAGGGAATCAGGGGCAGCAGCAGGAACGGCTGGCGATCGAGGTGCAGCGTGACCTTGCCGCCGAACACCGCTGGCGGCCGATCGGTCGGATCTTCGTGCGTGAAGGGGCCGCAGCCCTTCATCGGATTCTTCATGTTGGAGAGCGTCGCGGCGGCCTCGTCGTGCTCGTAGTCGCGGCCCAGGATGGTCAGCGCGATGCGATAGCCCGCCGGCACGACGATGCAGGTGGGCCAGATCTCGATATCGAGCTCCACCACTTCATTGCCTTTTAATTTCTGCAGCTCATCGTGGGTGTGCCACGGCCGGTACGGCAGGCTCATCTTCGGGTCGAGCTTGCGGTGCGAGGCGCGCAGCCAGCCCTGCGCCACCGGCGTCTTCGGATCGAGCGCGCCCTGGAACAGCACTTCCTTTCCTTTGGCATCGAAAACGCGCAGCACGGCGAAGATATCCGCGTCATTGGTCGCCGAGGAAACGAAAAGCTTGAGCGCGGCCGGCCCCGTGATTTCCGTCTCCTGCTTCACGTCCATCGAAAAGGTCAGGCCGTTGCCGAGCGGATCGTAGGCAAGATTTTTATTGGAAGAAATTTCCTTGTGCGAAAGCGACAAGCCTTCCCCGTCGAGATAAAAGCGAGTCCATTTTGTCCGCGCGAGCGGCCACTCGTTCTCGTGGCGCGGCGCGAACTTCTCGCCCGGGTGGCGGACGTTGAGCAGGACGCGCGGCTGCTGGTCCCAGCCGTTCTGCTTTCCTTTGAGGAAATAATCGAAGAACTTTTTCTGCAGGCCAACGCCGTAGTCGGTGTAGAACGGCGCCCAATGAGATCCGCCGTGGGCCTCCAGCCACTTCTTTTCGGATCTACTTCTTACAAAACCTTCAAAATTTCCGCGCGTGTGCAAGCCCTGCCCGCCCCAGTTGGCGGCCGTGAGCAGGGGCACGCCGACTTTCGGCAGGTCGGCGCTGCGCTCGCGGTAGTAGGGCCCGTCGAGCTCGCGCGAGAGCAGCTCCTGCCACATGTTCTCTCGATTCTTGATTAATTCAGAATCATTCAGTTTTTCCGGACCGCAGACCGATTCCCCCGTGTTGGGATTCACCTTGCCGCTGTCGAAGCCGTGCTGCACGGTCTTCACCTGCATGTCCTGCCAGTTCTTGCGGAAGCTGCAAATGATGCCGCCGTGGCGCGCGCCGTCGCGGTAGGCGTCATTCCAGCCCTCCCAGACGCAGATCGCCGCGAGGTGCGGCGGCTGCGTGGCGGCCGCGCGCCACTGGTTGCTGGCGTAGTAGGAGATGCCGTTCAAGCCAACTCGTCCGCTGCACCAGGGTTGCGCCGCTGCCCACTCGATGCACAGGTGCAGGTCGCGCGTCTCGCGCGCGTTGTTGTGGCACAGATAACCCGGCGAGCGCCCCGCGCCGCGCGAATCGACGCGCACGCAGGCATAGCCGTCGGGCACCCATTTCTCCGGGTCGACGACCTCCCAGTTCTGGTAGCGGTTCGACGAGCCGGCGAGCACGTCGGGGTTCTCGCGCGCCATGATTTCCCAGGCGGTCCGGTAGCCCTCCTGGAAAGCGAGGCCCTTGCCGTAGGGGCCGTAGCTGAGGATCGCCGGGTAGCGACCGGGGTCGTCGGGACGGAATACGTCGGCACGCACCACCAACCCATCGTCCATCGCGACCGGTACGTCCCAGTCGATTTTCATGGGCAAACTATACTTCGGGCATGGAGCACGGCAATGCCTTCCTGATCCAGGCCAGCGTCTATTTCGCAGCCGCGGTGCTGTCGGTCGTGCTGTCGCAGCGCCTCGGGCTCGGCTCGGTCGCCGGCTACCTGCTCGCCGGCATCGCCATCGGGCCCTGGGGCTTCAAGCTGGTGGCGCAGACCGACGACGTGCGCGCCTTCGCCGAGCTCGGCGTGGTGTTCCTGCTGTTCGTCATCGGCCTGGAGCTCGAGCCCAAGCGCCTGTGGAGCATGCGCACGCGCCTCGCCGGCCTCGGCCTGTCGCAGGTGCTCGGCTCGACGGCGCTGATCGCCGCCGCCGGCGCCGCGCTCGGACTCGACCTGCGCGTCGCGCTGATCGCCGGCATGGCGCTGTCGATGTCCTCCACCGCGCTCGCGCTGCAGCCGCTGACCGAGCGCGCCGCGCTCGGCAGCCAGGGCGGCCAGGCCACCTTCGCCATCCTGCTGTTCCAGGATTTGGCGGTGATCCCGATGCTGGCGGTGCTGCCGATGCTCGGCGCCGAGGGCAGCCGCGCGCAATTCACCTGGCTCGGGGTGGCGTTCGCCCTCGGCGCGATCGTCGTCACGCTGGTGGCGGGCCACTACCTCGCCCGTCCGGTGTTCCGCCACATCGCGCGCATGCGCCTGCGCGAGATCTTCACCGCCTTCGCGCTGCTGCTGGTGCTGGCGATCGCGCTGGTGTTCGAGTCGGTGGGGCTGTCGATGGCGCTCGGCGCCTTCCTCGCCGGCGTGCTGCTGGCCGACTCGGAGTACCGCCACGAGATCGAGGCCGCCATCGACCCGTTCAAGGGCCTGCTGCTCGGGCTATTCTTCATCGCCGTCGGCATGAGCGTCGACTTCGCGCTGCTGCTCGAGCGGCCGTGGCTGATCGCCGGCCTGGTGGCGGGGTTGTTCCTGCTCAAGGGCGCGGTGTTGTGGGTCGTGGCGCGCATGGCGCGGCTGCCCACCGACGAGCTGCCGCTGTTCATCCTGCTGCTCGCGCAAGGCGGCGAGTTCGCCTTCGTCCTGCTCGGCATCGGCGCCTCGGTCGAGGCCATCGCGCCGGCGACGGCGCGCGCGCTGGTGCTGGCGGTCGCGCTGTCGATGCTCGCCACGCCCTTCCTGCTCCTGCTGCACGACCGGGTGCTGCTGCCGCGCCTGGGCCGCAGCCGGAAAAGCCGTCCCGCCGACCTGCCCGAGCAGGGCCAGGTGATCGTCGCCGGCCTGGGGCGCGTCGGCCAGGTGGTGGCGCGCTTGTTGAACGCCAGCGGCTCGCAGCCCACCGTGCTCGACGACGATCCCGATCACGTCGAGCAATGCCGCAAGTTCGGCTTCCGCGTGTACTACGGCGACGCCACGCGCCTCGACCTGCTGCACGCGGCGGGCGCGGCGCAAGCCGCCTTCCTCATCATCACGCTCGACGACCCGCAGGCCATCACGCGCCTCGCGCGCCTGGCGAAGGCCCACTTCCCGCGCTTGCGCGTGATCGCCCGCGCGCGCGACATGCGCCACATGTTCGAGCTGCGCGACCTGGGGGTGGACGCGATGGAGCGCGAGACCTACCGCGGCGCGCTGGCGCTGGGCGAGGCGGCGCTTGCCGCCATCAGCGCCGACCCCGAGCGGGCGCGGCGCGCGGCGCTGGCCTTCGACGAGCACGACCGCGACGTCCAGGCCAAGCTCTACGCCGTGCACCTCGGCACGCCCGACGCGCACATCCACGTCTCCAACGAGCTGCGCGACCAGCTCGCGCGCACGCTGCAGGAAGACGAGGCGCACAGCGCGACCGGCCAGGGCCGGCAGCGCTGAAGCTCAGGGCTTGGCGAGGGCGGCGGCGAGCATGCGCCGCGCCGCGGCGACGTGGCGCGGCTTGATCGACTTGTCGTACGAATACTTCTTGATGGCGTAGCGCCCGCGGTTGACGCGGATCTTCACCGGCATCAGCGGATCGTAGTGGTAGGCGAGGCCGAGCTGGCGCAGCAGGCGCAGCTTGGTCGCGCGCCGCCGGTCGGCCGCTTCGAGCGCCGACCACTTCGCCACCGGCGCGCCGCGCACGGCGCCGGCGATGGTGCGCGCCAGGCGCAGCGACGACGTGCCGTCGGGGGCCGCGCACCATTTCGCCAGGTGGCGCTTGCGCGCGGCCAGCACGCCGGCCTCTTCGCCTTCGCGCAGCAGCCGCTCGACCACGCCCGGCAGGTCTTCGGGCCGCTCGCAGGGCGTGTTGCCGGCGGCGTGCTCCGCGTAGTAGAAGGCCGGGTTCCTGAAGAACACCAGCTCGACGGTCGGCTTGCCCGCGATCCAGGCCTCGAGCGCCGTGGTGCAGGTCTCGCAGGAAATCTCGAGATCGCAATCGAGGATCAGCGGCGTGATGTTGGAGGCCGGGTCCAGGCGCACCCATTTGCGCTGCGCCGCCGGCAGCGCGGCGATCCAGTCTTCGTAGGTGCGGCTTTCCTCGCGCGGATGGGGGCGCAGCACCAGCTCGTAGCGGTCGGCCTCTACCAGGGCGCGCGCGAAATCGAGCACGCGCTGCTTGGCCTGGTAGCTGTCCTCGACGGCCTTCCAGTAATCGCGCCAGCGCGGCAGGCGGTCCTTCCAGGCGGCGAAGAACTTGTCGCCCTGCGCCTTCGGCAGGTGCTGGTAGCGGGAGACGACGAAGTTGGTGCACAGCAGGACGCGCGGCCGGCCGCGGCGCGCCGGCGTCTCGCCGCGGAAGGCGCGCGACCAGGGCTCGAAATAGAAGTCGAAGCGCGGCACGCCCACCACCTCGATGCCGCCGCTCACCTGCAGCCCGACCTCGCGCAGCGCGCCGGCATGCTGCGCGTTCCAGCAGAAGAACCAGTCGATGTGCGCGCCGCGATGGTGCGAGCCGGCGATGAAGCGCAGATGCTCCGGCGCGTAGGCGATGCCCTCGTTCGGCAGCACTGCGGTCAGCACCCCCATCGCCGCCAGCCGCTTGGAATAGGTCACCAGGTGGCTCGCGTTCAAGTGGTTGAACACGATCATCTGCGGGCGGTAGGCGCCGAGCACCGCGCGGTAGGCCTCGAGCGGCTCGAGGAAGCAGTCGACGCCCAGCGCATCGAGGTGGTGCGCGATGAGCGCAGCGGCCGCGAGATCGCGCGTCTTGTCGTCCACCAGCAGCACCACGCGGGGACGGGCCGCGGCGCGCGGCGAATCGGCTCGCTTGCTCAAGGGCGCTTCAGTCGACCAGCTTCGCCTTGGGATTGAAGCGCACTACCTTCTGCTTGTCGGGCGGCAGGGCCGCGACGTCGGCGCTGCGGTAGGTGACGTTCTTGAAGTGCCGGTAGCTCACGTAGTAGAAGGTGACCGTATCGCGCCGCGCGCCCGGGTTGCGGTTCATGGTGTGCAGGCCGTTGGCATCGAACAGGCCCACCGTGCCGGCCGGCCCCGCCAGCTCGGCGACGCGCTGCGCGACGCCCGGCGAGGCAAGCTCGCGCTGCATGTCGTTCTCGAAGCGCGAGCCCTCGGCCACCGCGCGGTGCGGCGGGTAGTAGCGGTGGTGCGACTCGCGCAGGTAGGACATGCGCTGGCCGTCGGGCCGCACCTCGTCGAGCAGGAGCATGGCGTGCAACTGGCGCCCGCGCGTGTCGTGGTGCCAGAGCGCGTTGTCGCGCGTCGCCGGCGTCGGCAGCAGGCGCAGCGCGCTCATGTTGCCGATGCCGAAGGGCTTGCGGTAATAGCCGCCGACGATCTCGAGCAGCAGGTCGTCAAGCGCCGCCTCGAGGAACACCGGGTCGGTGGCCATGAAATCCGTGTTCTGGTAAGAGTCGACCAGGCTGCGGTGCGGCCGCTCGGCGATGACGCGCTCGAACGCAGCGTGCAGGCGCTCCAGTTGCGCGCCGCTGAAATAGCCGGGCAGCAGCACGATGCCGTCGCGGCGCAGCGTGTCGAGCTCGCGCGCGGCGCGCTGGCGCACCGCGTCGCTGCCGAAGCTCCAGTCGAAATCCGCCTGCGGCAGCCGGTGATAGTATTCGCGCGCCATCTGCCACGGCGTCTTGAGGATCGAGACCAGCAGATTAGGTGTGCCCATGCGGTGCCCGCGCGTTGAAGATGGCGGATTTTAACTGTAACGGACGCCCTATGCCGTCAGGCCGTTGGTCCATGCGCTTCGCCAGGTTCCTGCGTGTCAAGCCGATCTGCAACGCGGTTTTCTGGCTGCGCTTTTTCTGGTTTGTGCGCCTGAAGCGCCAGGTGCGCGTGTTCGAGGAGAAAGGCGGCGTGCGCTCGCACGACTACAGCCTCGACGTGCTGCTGCAGGGGCGCACTTCGGCGCGCATCCTGCGGGTGATCCAGCCGCTCACCAGCATCGACCGGCTCGGCCCCGATGCGCGCGTGCTGTCGATCGGCTGCCGCTACGAGACCGACTTGCTGTACCTCGTCGGCTACGGCCTGCGCGCCGAAAACGTGCGCGGCCTGGACATGATCTCTTACTCCGACTGGATCGATCTCGGCAACATGCACGACATGCGCTACCCGGACGATGCGTGGGACGCCGTGCTGCTCGGCTGGGTACTGAGTTACAGCACCGAGCCCGCGGTTGCCGCGCGCGAGGTTGTGCGCGTTACCCGCGACGGCGGCCTGATCGCGGTCGGCGTCTCCTACTATCCTCCGGAAGTAGTGCGAGCGCGCGTGGCGGAGGGCAAGGGCAATTTCGGCACCGGCCGCAACGCGCCGATCCAGACCACCGCCGAGATTCTGGAACTGTTCCGGCCCTGGGTGGACCACGTCTACTACAACCACGTACCCGACCCGCGCGGTCAGGGCTCGTCGGTGGCGATCTTTTCGATCAGGAAGAAGCCGGCGCGCTAGCCTGGCAGCGGTAGACGAAGCGGCTCAGCAGCGCCTCGCCGCGCGGCAGGAAGGACTTGCCGATGAACGCCGTGATCAGCTTGCGCGCTACCTTGTTGCGCAGGCAGAGGCGCGCCAACGGCGAGACGTGGTCGGTGCTATCCCACTCCACCGGGAAGCGCCGCGCAAGGTAGCCATGTAGGTCGGCGATCAGCCCCTTGTCCTGCACCACGCCCGCGCCGTGGCTGCGGCGGTTGCAGGAATAAAAGCGCGCGGCCGACCCGGCGAGGACCTGGCAGTAGCGCTCGACCTGCGCCTCGGTCATTTCCTGCATCGACTGCTGGTTGATCGCGACATCGAAGCGCATCCCCTCGAGCACCGCCGCGCGCGACTGCGGCAGCAGATAGACGTGGCCCGGCTCGAGCGCCTGCAGGTCGGCCGCCTGCCGCGCCAGGTGCACGCGCGTATCGCCGAGGTGCAGCGACAGGAACACGCCTTCGAAGAACAGCGTCTCCTCCAGATCGCACAGTACGTAGGCGAGCGACGGGTTCCACTGCAGGCACATCAGCGCGAGGCCGCCAAAGCCGCCGCCGAGCTCGAGCACACGAGTCGTCCCCGTGCGCGGTAGCAAGCGAGCCCCAATCAGGTCGGCGAGCACCTGCGCATAGCGCACGATGCCGCTGTTCAGCCGGCCATAGGGCGTGTCAACGCCAATGCCGTCGGGCGGCTCCTGCGGCCGGAAGCCGTCGAGCTGGGGCAGCAGCGACTCGTAAAGCGAAATCAGGTCGCGCTTCGCGCGCCGCGAGATGAAGTGGTAGAAGTCGTAGCGGTCGCCGGTCAGATGCCAGGTATGGCGCCGGATGAAGCGCAGCTCCTCGTCGGGCAAGCTGCGCACGTAGGACGAGTACTGGTTGTAGTCGAGCCAGTACTGCGAAGGCGACAAGGGGCCCGCCGGCGCCGCCTTGCGGCTCTCGATTTCCTGCTCGACGAATTCGCGGATGCGCGTGAAGCGCGATGCCATGGGGATTGCGGCGTTCTTGCGGTCGCCGATTCTACACAGACGGTACAATGCGCGCCGCCACCGATGCTGTTCAATTCCTACGTTTTCCTGCTGGCGTTCCTTCCGCTCGCGGTCGTCGCCTTCTACACGCTCAACCGGCTGTCGCGCGCCGCGGCCATCTTCTCGCTGGTGGTGTTTTCGCTCGTCTATTACGCCTGGTGGGACGTCGCCTACGTGCCGCTGCTGGTCGGCTCGATCCTCGCCAACTACGCGCTCGGCCGGCGCATCCAGACGCTCGCGCCGGCGCACCGGCGCGCCGCCTATGCGCTGAGCGTCGTCGGCATCGCCGCCAACCTGGCGCTGCTCGCGTACTTCAAGTACGCGCACTTCCTTGCCGATATCGTCGGACTGGGAGGGACCTTCGGCAGCATCGTGCTGCCGCTGGCGATCTCCTTCTACACTTTCCAGCAGATCATGTACCTGGTGGATTCGCTGCGAGGCGACGTGGCGAAAGAGGGTCTGCTGCAGTACACGCTTTACGTGATGTTCTTCCCCCACTTGATCGCGGGGCCGCTGGTGCACCACCGCGAGATGATGCCGCAATTCTCCACCAGCACCGCCAAGGGCTTCCGCGCCGAAGACCTGTCGGTGGGCCTCAGCCTGTTCGTCGTCGGGCTGGCGAAGAAAGTGCTGATTGCCGACGAGCTCTCCCGCTACGCCGCGCCGGTGTTCGCCGCCGCGGCGGCGGACGGGCCGGCGCCCGACTTCTACGCCGCCTGGTGCGGCGTGCTGTGCTACACCTTCCAGATCTATTTCGACTTCTCCGGCTACTCGGACATGGCGATCGGCGCCGCCCGCCTGTTCGGCATCCGCCTGCCGCTCAATTTCTTCTCGCCGTACCGCGCCACCAGCATCATCGACTTCTGGCGCTGCTGGCACATGACCCTGTCGCGCCTGCTGCGTAACTACCTCTATATCCCGCTGGGCGGCAATCGCAAGGGCCGCGTGCGGCGCTACGTCAACCTGATGATCACGATGCTGCTCGGCGGCCTGTGGCACGGCGCCGGCTGGACCTTCGTCATCTGGGGTGCGCTGCACGGCGCCTATCTCGGCGTGAACCACGCCTGGCGCGCGCTCAAGGCGCGCCTCGGATGGCGCGAGCGGGACGCGTGGTGGACGCGCTTCGGCGCGCGCCTGCTCACCTTCCTGGCGGTGATGCTGGCGTGGGTGTTCTTCCGCGCCGAGGACCTGCCGAGCGCGCTGCGCCTTCTCGACGCCATGAGCGGCGCGCAGGGCCTGTCGATGCCGGCGCGCGTCGTCAGCCCGGCGACTGCCGCGCATTGGGGCGTCGTGGTCTCGAGCCTGCCCGCCGGCCCCTTCTTCGCCGGCCTCCTGCTGCTCGCGCTGGTGTGGCTTGCGCCCAATTCGTGGGAAATCTTCCGCGCGCGCGAGCCCGCGCTGTTGCCGAAGAGCTTCGAGCTGGCCTCCGAACCGGTTCGCGCGCCCTGGCTCGCCTGGCGCCCCTCGCCCGCCTGGGCGCTCGCCGTCGCGGCTCTTGCCTGCGGCGCGCTGCTCGGCATGCTCTCGGGGCGCAGCGAATTCCTCTACTACCAGTTCTGAGCGGCCGATGAGAGAACACCGCCGCTTCCTCGCCCTGCTGGCGCTGTTCGCGGCGCTGCTCGCGGCGCTGCCGCTGCTCGATTTCGCCCTCATCGTGCGCAGCGGCGAATACGAGCGCCTCGACCGCGTGGTGCAGCTGCAGCACGAGACCGGCGCGCTGTACGGCTCGGCGCTGCACGACACGCGCGGCGAGCTGCCGCTCGAGATCGTGCGCCACCGCCAGCCCGAGATCATTGCGCTCGGCTCCTCGCGGCCGCTCGACTTCCGCCAGGAATACTTCACCCACCCCTTCGCCTGCGCCTGCGGCGGCATGGACTCGATCGAGGACGGCGAAACCTACATGCAGGAGATTCTGGCGCGCGCGCGGCCGAAACTGGTGCTATTCGCGCTCGACTTCTGGTGGTTCACCACGCCCGAGCCGCACCGGCGCAGCCCTATGAACCTCGAGGCCACCGGCGAGCTGACGCGCGCCAAGATCCTGCGGCCGCTGGAATGGGTGTGGGAAGGCACGCTGACGCCGCGCGAGTATCTGCGCCTGCTCGGCGGCGAGCGCAACCTGTTCGCCGCTGTGCCGCGGCCCAAGATCGGCGTGATGGCGATCAAGCGCGGCATCGGCCTGCGCGCCGACGGCTCGCTGCTGCACGGCATCCGCCTCGGCCAGGCGGGGCTCGATTTCTACGCGCCGATGCGCGCTCAGGTGCTGAACGCGCGACGCTTCGTCATGACCGAGGGCCGGCGCAAGGGCGAGCCGACGCGCTTCGGCCCCGACAATGTCCTTTACCCGGAGCGCCTGCGGTCGCTCGACCGGGTGCTGGCGAAGCTCAAGGCGGGCGGCGTGCGGGTGATCCTGCTCCTGCCGCCGGTGGCGCCGTCGGTCGCCAAGGCAATGGCGGAGAGCGGGCGCCACACCGTCCTTGCCGATCTCGACCGCGAACTGCGCGCGCGGGGGCTCGAATACCACAATTTCCACGACCCGGCGGCGCTGCATTCCGGTGTGTGCGAGTTCGCGGACGCTTATCATGCGGGTAACGTGACCTACATGCGGATGCTGCGCGCCATGCTCCAGGCCAGGCCTTCTTCGCCGCTCGCGCCCTACGTCGACCGCCAGCGCATCGACGCGGCGATCGCGCGGTACGCCGGGCGCACCATCGTGCCGTTCGAGTCCGACGGCGAGTTGCCGCCCGAAGTCGATTTTCTCGGCGCCGGCTGCCGCAGGGGCGCATGAGCCTGCGCGGCAAGCAGGTGCTGGTCACCGGCGCCGACGGCTTCATCGGTTCGCATCTCGCCGAGCGCCTGGTGCGCGAGGGCTGCAAGGTGCGCGCCTTCGTTTTCTACAATTCCTTCGATTCCTGGGGCTGGCTCGACCAGGTCGAGCCGGCGGCGCGCGAGGCGCTCGAGGTGGTGGCCGGCGACGTGCGCGACCCGCACGGCGTGGCAACCGCGATGGAAGGCTGCGAGGCGGTGTTCCACCTCGCCGCGCTGATCGGCATCCCGTTCTCCTATCACTCGCCCGACGCCTACATCGACACCAACGTCAAGGGCACGCTCAACGTGCTGCAGGCGGCGCGGCGCCTGCGCACGCCCCGCGTCGTCCACACCTCCACCAGCGAGGTTTACGGCACGGCGCAGAACGTGCCGATCGCGGAAACGCATCCGCTCAACGCGCAATCGCCCTACGCGGCGAGCAAGACCGCCGCCGACCAGCTGGCGCTGTCGTTTCACCGCTCCTTCGGCACGCCGGTGGCGGTGATGCGGCCGTTCAACACCTACGGGCCGCGGCAATCGGCGCGCGCGGTGCTGCCGACCATCATCACGCAGATCGCCGCCGGGGCGAAGCGCGTCAAGCTGGGCGCGCTGCACCCGACGCGCGATTTCAACTTCGTCGCGGACACGGTGGGTGGATTCCTCGCCATCGCCGGCTCGGACAAGGCCATCGGCGAAGTGATCAATTTCGGCAGCGACTTCGAGATTTCGATCGGCGAGGCGGCGCTGCTCGTCGCCGAGCTGATGGGCGCCAAGGTCGAGCTCGAGAGCGAAGCCGGTCGCCTGCGCCCCGCGGCGAGCGAGGTGGAGCGCCTGTGGGCCGACAACTCGCGCGCCCGCACGCTGCTTGGCTGGCGGCCGAGCTACGGCGGGCGCGAAGGCCTGCGCCGCGGGCTCGAAGAGACCATCCGCTGGTATCGCGAGCCCGCCAACCTGGCCAGGTACAAGACCGGCCGCTACGCCCTGTGACCGCCGCGCCCGTGCCGAGCGCAGCGGCCGTGGTCGAAGCGGTGCGCCGCGCGCTGCGCCGCAATTCCGGTCCGGTCGCGCTGCACGAGCCGGAATTCCGCGGCCGCGAGCGCGATTACCTCGCCGAGTGCATCGACACGGGCTGGGTTTCCTCGGCCGGCAAATTCGTCGATCGCTTCGAAGCCATGCTCGCCGAATACACCGGCGCGCGCCACGCGGTGGCGACGGTGAACGGTACCGCCGCGCTGCAGGTCTGCCTGCGCCTGGCCGGCGTGGTCCAGGGCGACGAGGTGCTGGTGCCGAGCCTCACCTTCATCGCCACCGCCAACGCGGTGAGCTATGCCCTCGGCACGCCGCATTTTGTCGAAAGCGAAGTGACGACACTGGGCGTGGATACGGCGAAGCTCGAGGCCTACCTGAAAGAGAGCGCCGAGCTGCGCCGCGAGGGCTGCGTCAACCGCCGCACCGGCGCCACCATCCGCGCGCTGATGCCGATGCACACCTTCGGCCATCCCGCCGACCTCGACGGCCTGGTGGCGCTTTGCGCGCGCTGGCGCATCGCGCTGGTGGAGGACGCGGCGGAATCGCTCGGCTCCTTCTACAAGGACCGCCACACCGGCAATGCGGGCCTCGCGGCCGGCTTGAGCTTCAACGGCAACAAGATCATCACCACCGGCGGCGGCGGCGCCATCCTCACCAACGACCCGAACATCGGCGCGCGCGCCAAGCACCTCACCACCACGGCGCGCCTTGGGCACCGCTGGTCCTTCCTCCACGACGAGATCGGCTACAACTACCGCCTGCCCAACCTCAACGCTGCGCTGGGCTGCGCGCAGCTCGAGCGGCTGCCGGATCTCCTCGCGCGCAAGCGCGCGCTCGCCGCCCGCTACCAGGAGGCCTTTCGCGGCGTCGGCGGGCTGCATTTCGCCGCCGAGCCCGCGCATTGCCGCAGCAACTACTGGCTCAACACCATCCTGCTCGATGCGCCCGACGCCGTGGCGCGTGACGCCATACTCGATGCGCTCAACCGCGAGGGCTTCGGCGCGCGGCCGGCGTGGACGCTGATGCACCGCCTGCCCATGTACCAGCACTGCCCGCGCATGGACCTCGCCTTCACCGAAGGCCTCGAGAAGCGCATCGTCAACCTGCCGAGCAGCGCGACGCTCGCCGACGCGGCATGACGACCCGGCGCCGCGTCTGCGTGGTGACCGGCAGCCGCGCCGAGTACGGCCTGCTGCGCTGGGTCATCGACGGCTTGAGCCGCGCGAGCGGCATCGAGCTGCAGCTCGCGGTCACCGGCATGCACCTCGAGGCCGAATACGGCGACACCGTGGCGGCGATCGAGGCCGACGGCTACCCGATCGCCGCGCGCGTCGCCATGCGCCTGGAAAGCGACACGCCGGCCGGCATCGCCCGCTCGATGGCGCTCGGCCTCGCCGGCTTCGGCGACGCCTTCGAGCGGCTGCGCCCCGAGCTGCTGGTGATCCTCGGCGACCGCTTCGAGATCCTGGCGGCGGCGCAGGCGGCGCTGGTGGCCAACATTCCGATCGCGCACATCGCCGGCGGCGACCTCACCGAGGGCTCGTTCGACGACGCCATCCGCCACGCGCTCACCAAGATGGCGCACCTGCATTTCGTCACCAACGCGGCCTCGGGCCGGCGCGTGGTGCAGATGGGCGAGGACCCGGAACGAGTGCACGTCGTCGGCAGCCCGGGGCTCGATAACCTGAAGCGGCTGAAGCTGCTCGAGCGTGACGCGCTCGAGCGCGAGCTCGGCGCCAAGCTGCGCCAGCGCAATCTCGTCATCACTTTTCATCCGGTAACCCTGGCGCCGCAGAGCTCCGGCGCGCAGCTCGAGGAGCTGCTGCAGGCGCTCGACGCGCTGGGCGAGAGTTACGGGCTTTTTTTCACGCTGCCGAACGCCGACACCGGCGGGCGCGCGCTGCGCCAGAGGATCGAGAGCTTCGTCGCGACGCACGCCAACGCGCGCGCATTCGCCTCGCTCGGACAGCTGCGGTATCTTAGCCTGATGCGCCTGGCGGACGCGGTGGTCGGCAATTCTTCCAGCGGCCTCTACGAGGCGCCGGCGCTGCACAAGCCCTCGGTCAACATCGGCGAGCGCCAGCAGGGCCGCCTGCGCGCCGCCTCGGTGATCGACGTCGAGCCCGCGCGCGCCGCCATCGGCGCGGCGATCGCGCGCGCGCTGACGCTCGACACCCGCGCCACGCGCACCCCCTACGGCGACGGCGACGCGGCACAGCGCATCGTCGAGGTGATCGCCGCCATCGGCGATCCGGCCCGGCTGCTGCGCAAGCGGTTCCACGAAGCGCCGTGAGGAACTGGCGCGACGCGCTGATCCCGCAGGACGCGTCGCTGCGCGCGACGCTCAGGCAGATCGACGCGAGCCGCATGCAGATCGCGCTGGTGGTGGACGCCGCCGGGCGCCTGCTCGGCACCGTGACCGATGGCGACGTGCGCCGCGCCCTGCTGCGCGACGCCTCGCTCGAATCGCCGGTCACCGCGGCGATGAACCGCAAGCCGCTCACCGCCACCGAGGACCAGGACCGCGAGTCGATCATCGGCATGATGCGCGCGCGCGCGTTGCACCAGATCCCGCTGCTCGACGCGCGCGGCATGGTGGTCGGCCTCGAGATCATCGACGAGCTGCTCGGCCGGCCGCAGCACGACAACTGGGTGGTGCTGATGGCAGGCGGCCTCGGCACGCGGCTGCACCCCCTGACCCACGACACGCCCAAGCCGATGCTGAAGGTCGGCGACCGGCCGATCCTCGAGCACATCGTCGAGGCCTTCGTCGCCCAGGGATTCCGCCGCTTCTACGTCTCGCTCAACTACCTCGGCGACCGCATCCGCGCGCACTTCGCCGACGGCGCGCGCTGGGGCGCCGAGATCCGCTACGTGGTCGAGGACCAGCCGCTCGGCACGGCCGGCGCGCTGGCGCTGCTGCCGCAGCGGCCCACCGCGCCGCTCATCGTCATGAACGGCGACATCCTCACCAAGCTCGACTTCACCCACCTGCTCGAATTCCACGCGCGGCGCGGCGCCCTCGCCACCATGTGCATCCGCAGCTACGAGTTCCAGATCCCCTACGGCGTGGTGAGCACCGCCGGCGAGCGCCTGGTGGGCATCGAGGAAAAACCGCGCCAGAGCTGCTTCGTCAGCGCCGGCATCTACGTGCTGAGCCCCGCGGCGCTCGAATTGCTGCGGCCCGGGCAGAGCGTCGACATGCCGGCGCTGTTCGAGGCGGCGATCGCCGCCGGGCAGCCGACCGCCGCCTACCACCTGCGCGACTACTGGCTCGACATCGGCCGCCTCGAGGATTTCGAGCGCGCCAACGGCGACCTCAACCGCATCGCCGGCAACCCGTGAGCACCCAGCAGATCTACGCGGCGGTGGAGCGCGCCGTGGCGCGCGCCCTCCCGGCCGGCGGGCCGCCGCGCCGCCACCTCGACATCGGCGCCGGCCGCGGCGGGCTGATCGAACGGCTCGATGCGCGCTTCCCGCTGCAGTCGCAGGCTTGCGACTTTCACGTTGAGCAGTTCAAGGGCAATGTACCCATCAAGAAAATCGACATCGACAAAAGTCCCCTGCCTTATGCGGACAGCGAATTCGACGTCGTTACCTGCTCCGAGGTGATCGAGCACCTGGAGAATTTCCGCGCCCTGTTGCGGGAGGCGCACCGGGTGCTCAAGCCCGGCGGCCTGCTGGTACTGACCACGCCGAATGTGCTCAACGCCTACTCGCGCCTGCGCTACGTGGCGAGCGGCTTCGCCAACCTGTTCGGGCCGCTGCCGGTGAAGGGCGGCAATCTATACTCCACCGGCCACCACATCAGCCCGATCCCCTACTTCTACCTGGCCCACGCCCTGCTCGACGCCGACTTCCACGCCCTCGACCTCGACCTGGACAAGGTGCAGAAGACCTCGGTCCTGTGCCTGGTGCTGCTCGCGCCGCTGATCCTGCCGGGCTGGCTTCTGTTCTGGCAGCGCGAGGAGAATAAATACCGCACGCTCACGCCGGATAACCGCGCCGAGGTGGCGCGGCACCTGTCGTGGCCGGTGCTCGCCGGCCGCACCGTCGTCGTCTCCTGCCGCCGGCGCTAGGACCATGCACGTCGCCGACGCCCGGGACCGCGAAGTCGCGCAGCGCTACTTCAAGCCCTATGTCGGCCGCTTCGCCGGCTGCTCGCGGGTGCTGGAGATCGCGAGCGGACAGGGCTTCTTTCTCGACCTGCTGAAAGCAGCCGGCATCGGCGCCCGCGGCGTCGAGGCCGACGCGGCATTGTGCGAGCAGGCACACGCACGGGGACTGGATGTCGTTAACGCGAACTTTTTTGAATTTTTGAAAACAAAGACCAATGAGTTCGACGGCGTCATGGCCTCGCACATCGTCGAGCACTTCCTTCCGGTTCAAGTCGAAGAACTCCTCGGGCTGCTCGCCCGCGCGGCCAGGCCCGGCAGCCCGCTCGTCATCCTCACGCCCAACATCGCCAACCTGCGCCGCGCGGTGGGCGACTTCTGGCGCGACCCCACCCACGTGCGGCCCTACCCGGTGTCCGCGCTCTCGAAGCTCCTGCGGCGCACCGGCTGGGAGGTGGCGGAATCCTTCGAATACACCGACCGCAAGCCGTCGCTGCGCCGCGCGATCGTCTACCGCCTGCGCAACCTGCTGATCGGCCGCTACTGGGGCGGCGACGATCTGTGCGTGGTCGCGCGGCGCGCAGCGCGTTGAGAATCCTCCTCGTCAAGCTCAACAACCTCGGGGACACGCTGCTCCTCACCCCGGCGCTGCGCCTGCTGCGCAGCCGCTTCCCCGAAGCATGGATCGACGTCGTGGTGCGCGCGGGCTGCGAGGCGGTGCTGGAGGGCAATCCCGACGCCTCGCAGGTCATCACCGTGCCGGGCTGGCGCGCCGCGCTCACCGTGCTGCGGCGGCGCTACGAATACGCCTTCGACCTGTCCAATTCCGACCGCGCGAAGCTGCTGGTGCTGCTCTCGGGCGCCAAGGTGCGCGGCATCAACGCCCGCTACGACGTGCACGGCTGGCGGCGCGAGATCTTCAACCGCTACTCGTCCTTCGACTGGCCGCGCGAGCACCAGGTGCTGCGCGACTTCCGCACCGTCGCCGATGTGCTCGGCATCGAAGCCACGCCCGGACCGCTGGTGTTCGACACCAGCGTCGAGGTCGAGACGCCGCCTGCGCCCTATGCCGTGATCCACTCGACCAGCCGCTGGACCTACAAGCAGTGGCTGCCGGAGCGCTGGGCGGCAGTCGCGGATTTCCTGGCGAATAAGGGTTTGAAGGTGATGTTCACTCATGGACCTGGTGAAGCCCTTCATATTGAAAAAATTCTTGCATCTTCAAAAAATCAACATCTGAAAATCAAAGAAAACCTCTCCCTTCGGCAGTTGGGCCGCCTGATCCAGCGTGCCCGCTTGTTCCTCGGCGTGGACACCGTGGCGATGCACATCGCGGCGGCGGTGCAGACGCCTTCGGTGGCGCTGTTCGGCCCGAGCTCGGAATGGAGCTGGCGCCCCTGGCAGGCGCCGCACGAGCTGGTGCTCGGCGAATGTCCCTGCAAGGCGGCGCGCAATTTCACCTGCGACAAGAGCCGCATCTACGAATGCATGGAGCGCATCCGCGTCGACGCGGTGTGCGCCGCGGCGGCGAAATTCCTCGCGTGAAGCGCGCCGCAATTTTCCTGCAGCGCCGCGGCCACCGTGCCGGCGCCCAGACCTGCCTGCTGCGCCTGCTGCGCCAGCCCGCGATCCGGGCGCTCGATCCCGTGGTGGTGAGCGGCGAAGAAGCGTGGCTGTCGCGCGAGTGCCGGCGCGAGGGCGTCGCCTGCCTGGTCGAGGAATTTCCGTCTTCGCGATCGTTGTGGGGCCGCTTTTTCGCGAATTCCGCCTTTACAAAAAGAATCTCTGAGAAATTAAAACAACTTCAATGCACCGTCGTTCACGGCAACGACCACCTGGAGAGCCTCCTGACGCTGGAGCTCGGCAAGGCGCTCGGCGTGCCGACTGCCCTCTTCCTGCGCTCGCCGACGATGACGCGCGAGGACTTCGACAAGTACCGCTGCGCCGAGCACCGCCTGGTCGCCGCGGTGGGCGAGGAGCTGCAGGCGGCGGCGCGCTCCTGGTCGCCGGGCACCGCCGTGGAGCTGATTCACGACGGCCTCGAGCCCGGCGAGTTCCTGCCGCCCAAGCCGCCGCCGGCCAAGTTCCCCGAGCGCATCCTGGTCATCGGCTCGGCGCTCGACTGGAAAGGCTGGGAAGACGCCGTGCGGGTGTTCTCCAATTTTCCGGCCGTGAAATTGTGCTTTACCGGCACGCGGCCCGCCGGCATCGCGGCAAGCCCCAATTACGAATTCCTCGGCCGGGTCGAGTCGTTCCGCGAGCTGGTGCGGGAATTCGACCTCGCCTTCAACCCGAGCTGGCACGAGAGCTTCGGCATGGCGGCGCTCGAGGTGCTGGCCGCCGGCGTGCCGCTCTTCTCCACGCGCAGCGGCGTCATCCCGCAGGTGGTGAGCGACCCGCGCTACCTGGCGCAGCCGCGCGAGGTCGGCGAAATGGCGGCGAAGCTGAATGCGCTGATGGCCGGCTGGCCCGCCACCGCGCTCGACGTCGCCGCGGCCCAGCAGCGGATCAAGGACAAATTCCTGATTGGCAACACGGCAGGCAAGCTGCTCGCCGCCTACCGCGCGCGCGCTATTCTTTAGGCAACACCTCGCCGAACAGCGCCCGGATCTTCGGATCGCCAATGAAGCGTGCACGCTTCTCGCGGTAGATCGCGGCGAGCTTCGGATCGTCCATCTGGCCGGTCAGCAGGCTGGTGATGTTGCTGGTATGCCAGAACAGGCGGCTGACTTTCCTCAGACTGAGCACCTCGACCGGACGCCCAGTTGGCGCGAAGTGGGCGGGAGTGAGCTGCACGCCCGGATCGCGCGTGAATCCGAAATCAAGGCGGGCAAGTAGGCTGCGGCGGGTCAGGAGAAAATGCATCATTAGCTTGCCCGCGTCGCGCGCGGGGGGCCGGCGCTTATGGCGCCGATCCGCCCACAGATCACTGATCCGCTTGCGCATGGGGCGGAAAGGATTCGCCTCGCGTTCGAAAGTGCCGAGCGCCGCCAGCTTGTGCTTCACCAAGTGCCCAAAGCACTGGAGATCCCAGCCCTGCTTGAGGAAGATGGTGTCGCTGTGGATCAGCGCGACCAAGTCTTGCGAAGCGCGCGCCAGGCCGAGTTCGATGGCCTCGAAATTCGCTGCGGAGCCTCTTAGTTCGGTTTTATTGTTGATCAGCCTCGCTTTCGGAAATTCGGAAAGCATTTGGGATTCCGCGCCCCCCGGCGCGTTGTCGACAACGATCACCTCGGGCTCGCCGCGCGAGAACTTGAAGATCGAGTAGAGGCAGATGCGCGTGATTTCCGGCGTGCGGAAATACGGCACGATGACGCTGTAGCGCACTACTGCCGCACCCAGTAGCCGAAGAAGTTGGTCGTGATGTAGGGCTCGACGCCTTCGGCCAGGCGGAATTCCGGGTGGCCCGGCATGTACTTGCGGATCGAGCGCAGCGGGCCGCCGCCGGCGCGGAATTTGCGGAAATCCAGCACGTCGACCAGCGTGTCCTCCAGGATCAGCGCCTGCCCGGGACTCACCAGCGGCGCGAACAGCTCCAGCTCCTTGTCGACCTGCTCGGCGTGGTGGTTGCCGTCGATCACCACCGAGCAGCGCTGCGTGCCGACCAGCGTGCGCACGCGCGCAACGATCTCGGGCGCGACCGAGTTGCCGGTCAGGTAGGTGATGCGCGGATCGACCGGGCGCCCCGGCTGCTCGTGGATGTCGATGCTGACCACGCGCGGCGCGCAGGCGGCGAAGAACAGCGCGCTGCCGCCGTTCTGCGTGCCGATCTCGACCAGCACCTCGGGCTTGCATTGCCACAGCAGCTTGTGCATGGCGAAGCAGTCGCCGGGAAACTTGATGACGCGGTGGCCGTGCCAGGCATGCTCGCGGTCCTCGCGCCGGTCGAGCGCGGCCTTGACGGCGCGTTTGCGCCAGAAACCCACCTTATAGCTGTTCATTTTCCGAAGTCGACTATTTTCGGCTCGGGGATGGGAAGGATGAAGCGCCCGCCGCGTTTCTGGTAGTCCTGCTCGCGCCCGACGATCTCGGCGGCGAAGTTCCAGGCGAGCAGCAACGCGTAATCCGGTTGATCCTTCAACAATTCATTTTCATTGCGAACCGCAATCCACGATCCTGGCGCGAGCTTGCCCTGCTTGAACGGCGTGTTGTCGATGATGTAGTCGAGATCGCCGGTGCCCAGGCCGCAGGTATTGAGCAGCGTGTTGCCCTTGGCCGAGGCGCCGTAGCCGATGATGCGTTTTCCTTTGGCCCTTAACGCGCGAATCAATTGGGGCAGCGATTTCCTGATGTGCTCCACGCGTTGAGAGAATTTCTTCCAGACTTCAGGATCGGCCAGGCCAAGTTCGTTTTCCTTCTTCAAAGCGGCGGCGACACTCGGGTGCACCGGCACGCCGGCGGCGCGGCGGCGGAACTGGAACAGGATCGAGCCGCCGTGAATCGGATAGTGATCGACGCGCTCCAGCGCGAAGGACGTGCCGCGCAGCAGCGCCTCGACGGCGCGCACCGAAACATAGGACAGGTGCTCGTGGTAGATGGTGTCGAATTCGGCTTTCTCGAAAAAGTCCTTCAGGTACGGCACTTCGAAGCCGATCAGCGTGCGCTCGTGCGACACCGCATCGAGCCCCTCGATCAGGTCCTTCAGGTCGTCGATGTGGGCGAAGACGTGGCGCCCGAGCACCACGTCGGGCGCACCCCACTCGCGCCGGATCTGGCGCGCGCTGCTGGCGCCGAAGAAGTCGATCCAGGTGGGAATGCCTTCCTTCTCCGCCAGCTCGGCAATGTTGTTCGCCGGCTCCACCCCCAGCACCGTGCAGCCGAGCGCCTTGAATTTCTGCAGGTAAATGCCGGTGTTGCTGGCGATTTCCAGTACTTTGCCGGGTTTGCCGCCGGCATTGGCGAGCACCTGAGCCGCTTGTTCGCCGAGGTGTTGGTCCATGGTCTTCGAGGTCGAGGTGACATAGGCGTAACGCGAATAAAGCTCGAGCGGATCCACCACATCGGCAAGCTGCACCAGCGAGCAGTCGCGGCACAGGCGCAGCCGCAGCGGGAAGCTTTTTTTGTACGCGGCTTTCTCCCCCGGCTCGACGAAGTCGTTGGCGAGCGCCGTGCGGCCGAGGTCGAGGATCGCCTCCAGCCGCGTCGAGCCGCAGGCGCGGCAGTCGCGTCGCTCGTGAATCATGGCGCTGGAAAGGGTAGCATGGCGTCCTTCAACCTAAAGGCACCGACGCCATGAGCGCACCAGCCAAAGAGGGCGGAGCGGCCCCCGACAAAGGCCCGGCCAAGGCCGGCAAAGATCCCTACATCGAGTTCGCCGAAAAGATTTATATCGAGCTGGCGGGCCAGGTGTACAGCAATTTTGCCGCCCAGAACAAGCCCGACCCCAAGGCGCTCGCCGCCTACTGCTTCAAGCTGGTGGACGCCTTCGAGGCGGCCTCCAACGAGACGCCGCGCCGCCTGGCCGAGATCGAGGCGAAGAACAAGGCAGCGGTCAAGCTCGACTCGGTCGATCTGACCTCGGTGTTCGCGGCGAGCACGGCGAACGCCGCGGCAAACGCGGCCGCCAAGGCCGCCGCGCCGGCACCGGCGGCCGCGCCCGCCAAGAAGTAGTTCAGGGACGGTTCAGGGACTGCCGACGAAGTCGCGCTTGCCGAGCTCCACGCCGTTGTGCCGCAGGATGTTGTAGGCGGTGGTGACGTGGAAGTAGAAGTTCGGATAGGCGACGCCCATCAGGTACTGCAGGCCGCTGTATTTGACGTCCTGTCCGCGCTGTTTCAGCACCACTTCCTTCGCGTCCGAGCCGTCCACCTGCCCCGCCTTCACTGAGTCAATGAAGGCGAGCGTCTTGGCGATGCGCGCTTTCAGCTCGGGCAGCGTCTGCTCGGTGTCCTCGTGCTTCGGCACCTCGACGCCGGCGAGGCGCGCCACCGCGCCCTTCGCCGTGTCGCAGGCGATCTGCACCTGGCGCGTGAGCGGGTACATGTCCGGGTAGAGGCGGAAGGCGGTGAGCGCCGCCGGGTCGATCTTCTTCGCCTCGCAATGCGCCTGCGCCTTGTCGAGGAGGGTGGAGAGGTTTTTCAGCATGCTGGCGAAGCGCGGGGCGCTCGCCTGATACATTGAGATGGTCATGCGCCTATTTTATGGCTGGAAGATGGTCGCGGCGGGGTCCGCGCTGCAGTTTCTCCAGGCGGGCCTGATGACCCAGTCCTTCGGCGCCTACGTCGCGGTGCTGCAGGCCGAGCGCGGCTGGAGCAAGACCGCGCTCTCCGGCGCCGCCGCCCTGCAGCAGATGGAGGCGGCGATCCTCGGCCCGCTGCTCGGCTGGTTCATGGACCGCTTCGGCCCGCAGGGCATGATCCGCGTCGGCATCTTCGTCTTCGGCTGCGGGCTGATGCTCCTCAGCCGCACCGACACCCTGCTCACCTTCTACGCCGCGTTCCTGATGATCGCGCTCGGCTCGAGCCTGTGCGGCTTCTTCCCGCTCAATGTCGCCCTCATCAACTGGTTCGAGCGCTGGCGCGCCCGCGCGCTCTCCTCCATGTCGATCGGCCTCGCGCTGGGCGGCATCTCGGTGCCGCTGGTGGCCTGGTCGCTGGAGGCGAACGGCTGGCGCGCCACCGCTTTCGCCTCCGGCGTCATCGCCATCGTGGTCGGCCTGCCGCTGGCGATGGTGATCCGAAGACGGCCCGAGGATCACGGCGAGACCGTGGATGGGGTACCTCACATAGAAATCCCCCATACGGAGAGTTCTTTTGTAAACACCGATAAAACCCGGGACTTCACCGCGCGCGAGGCCATCGGTACCAAGGCGTTCTGGCTGATTTCGCTCGGCCACGGCTTCGCGCTGCTGGTGGTGCATGCCGTGGTGGTGCACGCCATCAGCCACATGAACCAGGGCCTCGGCTACACGGTCGAGCAGGCGGCGCTGGTCTACACCCTGCTCACGGTGAGCCAGATCGGCGGCGTGCTGATCGGCTGGCTGATCGGCGACCGTTTCGAGAAACGCCTGATCTGCGCCTGCTGCATGCTGATGCACATGACGGGATTGCTGCTGCTGACTTACGCGGACGCGGTGCCCGCATCCTGGCTGCCCGTGCTCGCCTTCGCCGTGCTGCACGGCACCGCCTGGGGCCTGCGCGGGCCGTTCATGCAGGCGATCCGCGCCGACTACTTCGGCCGCAGCGCCATCGGCATGATCCTGGGGCTGTCGTTCATGATCATCGTCATCGGCCAGATCGGCGGCCCGATGGTCGCCGGCATCTTTGCCGACCTCACCGGGAACTACCGCACCGGCTTCACGATCCTAGCTTTGCTGGCCGGGCTCGGATCGCTGTTCTTCGTGCTCGCCCGGCGTCCCGCGCGTCCCTTGAGGGCTGCCCCGTGAAAAAATTCCTCCCTTTCGCCTTTCTTCTCCTCGCCGGCTGCGAGACCACCATCAGCAAAGAGGAGCTCGCCTCGGTGAACTACGGCCCGCGCCCCGAGCGCTGGCAGGAGGACATCCGCGCCTACCTCGAGCCGCGGGTGCCCGACCTCAAGGTCGCGGTGCTCACCTTCCGCACCGAGCCGCAGCCGTTCCTGCAGAAGGAAACCGTGGTGCGCAACCGCCAATGGGGCTGGGCGGCCTGCCTCTGGGTGTTCGAGAACCATCCGCGCGGCTATCCCGACACCTACCCCATGACCTTCATCTTCCGCGACGGCAAGATCGTCAACGTCAACGGCGGGCCGGACGACGCCAACATCGTCGGCGGGCAGTACGCGCGCGAGCAGTGCGAACGCCTCGGCGCGCCCTTCAAGCCCGGCTAGAATCGGGTTTTGGGGGAAACGCAATGCATCGCGCTTTTCAATATTCGGCACTGGCGCTGGCCGCCGCGCTCGCGGGATGCGAGACCGTCAGCCGGGATACGCTGCAGGAAATCGATTACGGGCCGCGCCCGACGACCTGGGGCAAGCAGATCACGGAGGCCCTGCTGCCGAGGATGCCCGACGCCAAGACGGCGCAGATCACGCTGCAGACGCAGCCCAAGGCCTACTACCAGCGCGAAACGATGCTGCGCGACCGCGCCTGGGGCTGGGCCGTGTGCGTGCACGTCTGGGAGAACCACCCGAACGGCGCCGACGATCCCTACCCGGTGGTGTACTTCTTCCGCGGCGAGAAGCTGGTGTTCGTCAACGGCGGTCCGGGCGATCGCAATCCGATCGGCGGCGGCTATGCGCGCCTGCAATGCAGGGAGCTGGGCGCGCCGCCGCTGGCGGAGATGTCCAAGCCCCAGCGCGAAGAAGCGCCCGCCGCCGCGAAAAAACCGCAGTCGCCCTACCCGCAATAACGGAACGGAGGATCTCGCCCTGAAGCGGCGCAACTTCCTGCAATGGGCGGGACTGGCGGCGGCATGGCCGCCCGCGGCGCTCGGCCAGGCGCCAACGACGGCGCCGGTGCCGGCGACGAAAAAGCCGAAGCCGCCGCCGGGGATACTCGTCAACGACGTCCACGCGCAGCTCAGCTCGGCGCGCGTCTTCGCCATCGAGCTGCCCGCCGACCTCGACGGCGTGAGGAAGGCCTTCGAGCTGGCGAAGACCGAGGAAAAGAACATCTGCATCGCCGGCGGGCGCCATTCGATGGGCGGCCAGCCCTTCGCCGAGGACGGCGTGCTGATCGACACGCGCAAGCTCAGCCGCGTGATCGGCTTCGATATCGAGCGCGGCCAGATCGAGGTCGAGTCCGGCATCATGTGGCCGCAGCTGCTCGCCCACCTGGCGGCGGCGCAGCGCGGCCGCGACACGGTGTGGAGCTTCGCGCAGAAGCAGACCGGCGCCGACCGCATGACCCTCGGCGGCAGCCTGTCGGCGAATATCCACGGCCGCAGCCTGACGCTCGCGCCTTTCATCAACGACATCGAGTCCTTCCGCCTGCTCAACGCGCGCGGCGACCTGCTGCAGTGCAGCCGCGACGAGAACCCGGAGCTGTTCCGCCTGGCGATCGGCGGCTACGGCCTGTTCGGCTTCGTCTATTCGCTGACGCTGCGCCTGGTGCCGCGGCGCAAGCTCGAGCGCGTGGTCGAGCTGCGCGACATCGCCGGCCTGGCGGCCGCCTTCGAGGAGCGCATCCAGGACGGCTTCCTGTTCGGCGAATTCCAGATGTCGGTCGACGACAAGGCGCCCGACTACCTGAATCGCGGCGTGTTCTCCTGCTCGCGGCCGGTGATGGGCGACCTGCCGATGCCCGACAAGCCGCCGCGCGAGCTCGGCGAGCGCGACCTGATCGAGCTGCTTTATCTCGCGCACGTCAACAAGGCCGACGCCTTCAAGCGCTATTCGGCCTACGCCCTGTCCACCGGCGGCCAGCTGCATTGGTCCGACGAGTCGCAGATGGCCCTCTACCCGGAGCAATACCACCGCGAAATCGACCGGCGCCGCAACGCCGAGCGGCGCTCGACCGAGATGCTCACCGAGGTGCTGTGCGAGCGCGAGCGGCTGGAAGCCTTCATGGCCGACGTGCGCGCCACGGCGCGCATCGAGCGCCTGGAGATCATCAGCGCCGCGGTGCGCCTGGTAGGGGAGGACCGCGACAGCTTCCTCGCCTGGGCGCGCCGGCCGTATGCCTGCGTCAGCTTCAACCTGCACGTCGAGCACTCGAGCAGCGGCACCATCCGCGCCGGCGACCAGCTGCGGCGCCTGATCGACATCGGCCTGCGGCACGGCGGCAGCTTCTATCCGGCCTACCACCGCCACGCCCTGCGCCGCCAGGTCGACGCCTGCTTCCCGCAGTTCCAGGACTTTCTCAAGCTCAAGCGCAAATACGACCCGCCGGAGCTGTTCCAGAGCGACTGGTACCGCCACTACAAAAGAATGTATTTCGGATAAGAGAGGAATTTCGGACCATGCCAGCAACCGCCACCGCCGCCGGCCCCGCCGGCGGCAACTACGACCCCTACGTCGCGCTCGAGTTCTTCAAGGCCGCCGGCTCGGCGGTCGATATCAAGGAAGGCAAGACCATATTCGCCGAAAACGAGAAGGCGATCCCGATCCTGCGCGCCGCCACCATGTATTTGCTGATTAAAGGCGAAGTGGGATTGTTCGCCGGCAAGAAGCTGCTCGGCGTGGTGAAGCCCGGCGAGATCTTCGGCGAGCTGGCGGTGATCTCGCACGCCCCGCGCAGCGCCTCGGCGATCGCGCGCGTGGCGAGCACGGTGATCGGCCTGGACGACGGCGGCTTTCACAAGGCGCTGAAGAAGAAGCCGGGCTTCGCCGTGATGCTGATGAGCGTCATGATCCGCCGCCTGCGCGAGTCGGTGGCGGAACTCAAGAAGAGCGGCGGCCTCGCCAAGGACAGCGCCTGGAAGGACGCGGTGGTGTTCGACCAGGCGCAGATCGCCGCCATGGCGGAGGGCATGACCGACGACCCGGCGCTGTATCGCGCCGGCGCCACCATCATCACCGAGGGCTCGAAGGGCGTGCGCATGTACGTGGTGATGGAAGGCCGCGTCAGCATCGCCCTCGGCGGCCGCATGCTCGAGCGCCTCGGGCCCGGCGGCGTGTTCGGCGAGGCGGCGCTGGTGGACGGCTCGACGCGCCTCGCCAACGCCGTGGCCGAGACCGACTGCGAGCTGCTGCCGATCTCGCGCACCGCCTTCCTCGAGCTGGTCAAGCTCAGCCCGCAGTTCGCGCAATCCATGCTCGCCTCGCTCTCCGAGCGGCTCAGGTTCCTCACCGCCCGACTCGCCTGACGCGGCGCATCATCCATATAGACATGGACGCGTTCTACGCGTCCGTCGAGCAGCGCGACAACCCGGCGCTGCGCGGCAAGCCTGTAGCCGTCGGCGGCAGCCCGCAGGGGCGCGGCGTGGTGGCCGCGGCGAGTTATGAAGCACGCGTCTTCGGCGTGCGCTCGGCCATGCCGATGGCGCGCGCGCTGCGCCTGTGCCCGCAGCTCGAGATCGTGCGACCCGACTTCTCCAAGTACAAAGCCGCCTCGCAGCAGGTGATGGCGATCCTGCGCTCCTGCACGCCGCTGGTGGAGCCGCTCTCGCTCGACGAGGCCTATCTCGACGTTACCGAGAATATGTGGGGCGAACCGCTGGCCACCAATGTCGCTCGACGAATTAAAAAATTGATTCTCGAAAAAACAAATCTCACCGCTTCCGCCGGCGTCGCGCCGAATAAATTCCTCGCCAAGATCGCTTCCGGCTGGAAGAAACCCGACGGCCTGACCGTGATCTCGCCGGCGCGCGTCGAGAAGTTCCTGCAGCAGCTGCCGGTCGAGGCGCTGTGGGGCGTCGGCCCCGTGACCGCCGGGAAACTCAGAAAAATTGGAATAGAAAAGCTCGTTCAGGTTCGAGATGCAAATGAAGAATTATTGGAAAAAACAGTCGGAAGTCTCGCCGGGTGGCTGCGGCAGCTCTCGCACGGCGAGGACGACCGGGAGGTCAAGCCCGACCGCGAGACGAAATCGGTGTCGAGCGAAACGACTTTTGCTGTTGATTTAAAAAACCTTGAAGACATCAAACAGCAGTTAAATGACCTGTCAGCCGAAGTCGCCGAACTCCTCGTCCGCAAGCGACTCGCCGCAAGAACCGTGAGCATCAAGGTGCGCTACGACAATTTCGACACCGTCACCCGAAGCCACACCGCCAAGGGCGCCACGAATTCTGCAAAATCAATTTTTGTAAGAGCAAGAATATTGCTGGAGCGCACGGAGGCCGGCCGGCGGCCGGTGCGGCTGCTGGGCGTGGGCACGCACGGCCTGCAGGCCGCGGACTAGGGCTTCAGTCGAAGCGCAGCAGCGGAATGGCGGTTGCGGCCGGGCCGGGCTTGATCGAGGCGACGTAGGCGTAGATGTCGGCGAGCTCTTTGTCGGAGAGCTGCCCCGGGCGGTACGGCGGCATGTCCTGGCGCGGCGTGCGCACCTGGAAGCGAAAGCCTTCCCACGGAAACGGGTTGGGCGCGAGCTTGGGCCCCGCGCCGCGCTCGCCGCCCTGCCCGACCGTGCCGTGGCAGGTGTAGCACTGGTATTTCAGGTAGGCCTTGCGGCCCGCTTCGATGTCCTGGGAAAAACTCATCGAAAAAAATGCGCTGCCGAGAAAAAACAGCAGGGCCCTCATTTCAGCGCCCCTGGCTCACGACGTCGACCAGCGCGGGCGCGCCGCGCTTCACCACCGCCAGCGCGCGCCTGAGCGCCGGGCCGATGTCGGCGGGATTGGTGATCGGCCCCTCGGCCCACACGCCCTGCGCCTGCGCCAGTTTCGCGTAGTCGATGTTCGGGTCCTCGATCGCGGTGCCGATCTTCGCCGTGTCCATGCGCCGGTTGTGCAGGCCGGCCATCTTCTGCAGGTGCATGACTTCCTGGTGGTAGGCGCGGTTGTTGTGCATCAGCATCAGGATCGGGATCTTGTGGTGCGCGGCGGTCCACAGGACGCCCGGCGCGTACATCAGGTCGCCGTCGGGCTGGATCACGGCGGTGACGATGCCCTTGTCGCGGTTGGCGAGCGCGGCGCCCACCGCGGCCGGCGCGATCTGGCCGACGCCGGCGGCGCCCGAATGGCCGAGGAAGTTGTAATGCTCCTCCGCCGGCCACAGGCGCTGGCTCCAGGTGACGTTGCGCGAATCGGCGAGGCACCACTGCTCGCCCTTCAGCACGTTCCACAGCTCGGCCGCCAGGCGCGCGGTCGACACCGGCGAGGCGTCGAAGCCGATCGCCGCCGCGGCGCGCGAGCGCTCCTTCATGGCGCGGTGCTGGATCTTCAGCTGGTCGCTGCGGCCGGCGAGGACCGCTTTGCGCGCCAGCGAAATTTCGCGCTTCACCGCCTCGACCAGCGCCGGCAGCGTCGCCTCGACGTCGCCGCCGATGGACAGGTCCACCGGGAGGAAGCGCTGCATGTCCTGGTAGTTCGACTTCATCAGCTGGTCGGAAAGCGTGATGTGCACCAGCCTCACGTCCGGCTTCGCCAGGCGGCGGTACTCGTGGTGCGGGTCGCTGATGGTGTTGAGCTGGCCCCAGGGATCGCCCACCTCGAGGAACAGCACCGCGTCGGCCTCGCGCACCAGCGCCACGCGGTCCTCGCTGCGGCAGAGGTAGTGCGTGGTGGGGTAGTTCATCCGGCTGCCGAGGTCGACCACCGGCGCATTGAGCGCCTCGGCGAGCTCCACCATGCGCCGCAGGCCGTCCTGCGAGCGCACTGCGCGGTCGGCGATGATCACCAGACTGTCGGCGCCGGCGAGCAGCTTCGCCGCCACGCGCAGCGCGTTCGACTCGCCCGCCGGCGGCACCGCCGGCACCAGCTTCGGGATCGAGAGCTTGCCCTCGTCCTCGATCGGGTGTTCCTGCAGCATGCCGTCGGCGGTGATCAGCACCGGCTCCATCGGCGGGGTCATCGCCATGCGATAGGCGCGGATGGTGGAATCGGCGAAGTGCTGAAGGGAAGCCGGCTGGTCGTCCCACTTGATGAAGTCGCGCAGGATCGACGCCGGGTCCTGCACGCAGTGGTACCACTCCACCCCCGGCCGGCGGCTCGCGGCGTCCATGAAGTTGCCGGCGAACATCATCACCGGGACGCGGTCGCACCAGGCGTTGTAGACCGCCATCGCCGCGTGCTGCAGGCCGACGCTGCCGTGCGCGAGGATCGCCATCGGCTTGCCGGCGGCCTTGGCGTAGCCGTGCGCCATGGCGACCGAGGATTCCTCGTGCATGCAGGTGAGGAACTCGGGCTTCCAGTTGCCGCCGTAGTTGACGATCGACTCGTGCAGGCTGCGGAAGCTCGAGGCGGGATTGGAGGCGATGAACTCGATGCCGGTCGACTTGATGACGTCGACCATGAAGTCGGAGCCGGGCCGGGCGACGACCTTGTCGCCGCTCGCCGGTTTGGCTGCGCTTTTCTCGGCCGGCTTTTCCTGCGCGGCAACGCCGGCGGCGGCGACCGTCGTGCCGATTGCCGCGGCGCCCTTCAGAAAGGTACGGCGATCAATGCCTTCGTCGCTCATGGGCCCACCCCCCTTATGCCCCGGGATTCTACATTTCGGGGGTCGGCCGAGGTATAATGCCGCACCCTCCGTTTCAACCCATCCGCCGCAAATTGCGCAATACGACCCGGGACGACATGGCCATTCCATCGCTAGAACGCAGGCAATTCAAGATCGGCAAGTACGACATCCTGGCGCAGCCGGCCGCCGGCTCCCTCCACATGATGCGCTACACGGTCATGCTCAACGGCAAGCGGCTCGGCGCGCTGCTCAGCGTGCCCACCGAATCCGACTGCCGCTTCCTCGAAGCGCCGCCGCCAGTGCCGCCGCTCAAGATCTTCCAGGTCACCTACCGCCCCGGCCGGCCGAAGAAGGGCACGCAGCGCCCCAACGCCAACGGCGAGGGCGAGTCGTCCGGCCCGACCATCCCCTGGGCCATCAAGAACCAGCAGCGCTACTGATTCGGCGCCGCCATAAAAAAAGCCCGGTCGCCCGGGCTTTTTAATTGCTGAGTTCGCGGCGGCCGGACCCTTGGGGCCGTCCTTCACCTCGAAATTGACCTTCTGGCCTTCTTTGAGCGACTTGTAGCCGTCCATGAGGATCGAGCTGTGATGGGCGAACAGATCCTTGCCGCCGTCATCCGGCGTGATGAATCCGAAACCCTTCGAGTCGTTGAACCACTTCACGGTACCTGTAGGCATGTCTGCTTCCACTCCTTGAACTACGAGACTGTTCCGAGCCCCGCTGGCGGGCACGACGATCAAGTAGGGGAATGGACTGCCAGAGAAGACGGCGCACTCGCTGCTTGAAGATCCTGCGGGACGCACTGTAGCACAGATCGGCTTTTCAATGCCCCTCGAGCGGCGCGACCTTGACCTCGTCCTTCATGCCGGCGTCGTTGATGGCGCCCTGCACCAGGCCGTTGTCCTTGGACTCCTCGATGTATTCGGCGACGAATTTGAGCGCCAGCGGCCGGCCCTTGGGCAGCGCGAAGGCGAGCCGCAGGCCGGCGAAGGAGTCCTCCAGCAGGCGCGAGCCCGCCAGCGTCTTCGCCCGGGCGCGCAGCATGAAGCGGTTCTGCGCGTAGCCGTCGGCCAGGCCGTCGCGCATCAGCGCGAAGGCGGCGTCTTCGTTCGCGGCGGCCACCGTCCTGGCGTTCTTCAGCGTGCGCTCGAGGATCATGAGCGGCGCCGCGCCGCTCACCGCGGCGATGCGCTTGCCCGGCTGGTCGAGGTCCGCCATCAGCTTGGCCTTCGAGTCCGCCGGCACCAGCACCGTCAGGAAACCATCGGCGGCCAGGTGTGGCGGCGCGAAATCCACCACATTGAGCCGCGCCGGGTCGATCGCCACCACCGCGACATCCCAGACGCCGGAGGTGGCGTGCGCCATCAGCTGCGGGATCGCGGTGTATTCGATCAGCCGCAGCTGGACGCCGGCGCGGATGGCGAGCTCCTTCGCCAGCGGGACGGTAGTGCCGGCGAGCTCGCCCGTCGCGGCGTCCCGGGTGCCGATGATCGGGTTGGAGGTCAGCACCGCCACCCGCAGCGTCCCGGTGGGCGCGAGCTGGTGCGCCGCCTCATTGGTGGGCACGACCGGAATATGTTCGCAGCCGGCGAGCAGCGCGGCGGCGATCACGAGCAGAAAACGCATGACGGTTATTTTGCACTATACAGGCGCGCGCGACGGTTCTAGAGTCCGCACAACGAAGGGACAGCCCATGCTCACACTCGACATCAACGGCAGCAAAATGCAGGCCGACGCACCGGACGACACGCCCCTGCTCTGGGTGCTGCGCGATTACCTCGAGATGACCGGCACCAAGTTCGGCTGCGGCATGGCGCTGTGCGGCGCCTGCACCGTGCACGTCGACGGCAAGGCGGTGCGCAGCTGCATGACCCCGGCATCGGCCGTTACGGGCAAGCGAATTTCCACGATTGAATCTATTCAAACGACCAAGACTGGAAAGGCCGTACAGGACGCCTGGGTGGCCGAGAACGTGCCGCAATGCGGCTACTGCCAGTCGGGCCAGGTGATGTCGGCGGCGGCGCTGCTCGCGACGAAGAAGGAGCCGGGTGACGCCGACATCGACGCCGCGATGAGCGGCAATATCTGCCGCTGCGCCACCTACCTGCGCATCCGCGCCGCCATCAAGCGCGCCGCGCGCTCGCTAGCCTGAGGAGCCAGCCATGATCGAGAACGTCAGCCGCAGGAATTTCCTCAAAGCCTCCGGCGGCCTGGTGCTCGCCGTCTCGCTACCCGCCGTCGCGCAGGAGCTACGGCTGCATCGCGCCTACGACATGGGCGCCTTCGTGCGCATCGGCAGCGACAACACCGTCACCGTCATCATCAAGCACCTCGAGATGGGCCAGGGCACCTATACGGGGCTGCCGGCGCTGGTGGCCGAGGAGCTCGATGCCGACTGGTCGCAGATGCGCGCCGAGGGCGCGCCCGCCGACGCCGGCCGCTACAACAATCTCTTCTGGGGCGCGGCGCAGGGCACCGGCGGCAGCACCGCGCTCGCCAATTCCTACGAGCAGCTGCGCAAGGCCGGCGCCGCCGCCCGGGCGATGCTGGTGGCCGCCGCGGCGGACAAGTGGCAGGTGCCGGCGTCCGAGATTCGTGTTTCGAAGGGAATCGTTTCGCATAAAAGCAAAAAGACCAGTTTCGGCGCTCTTGCGGAAGCCGCAGCGAAGCAGCCAGTCCCTACCGACCTGCCGCTGAAGGACCCGAAGCGGTTCAAGATCATCGGCAGGAAGGATCTGCCGCGCACCGACGCGCGCGCCAAGTCCACCGGCACGGCCCAATTCACCCAGGACGTGAAGCTGCCGGGCATGCTGACCGCAGTAGTACTGCACCCGCCGCGCTTCGGCGCCATCCCGGCGGGCGTGGATGCCAACAAGGCGCGGCAGGTAGCGGGCGTGGTCGACGTGGTGATCTTCTCCACCCCGGCGCGCAGCGGCGTGGCGGTGCTGGCGAAGGACTACTGGAGCGCTAAGAAGGGCCGCGACGCGCTGCTGGTGGAATGGGATGAATCGAATTCATTCAAACTCGGTTCCGCAGAGATTTTCAATGAATATCGAAGGCTTTCCGTCACCCCTGGCCTCCGGGCCCGCCGCGATGGCGATCCGGACGCGGCGCTCGCCGGCGCGGCGCGCACGCTGGAAGCCACCTACGAGTTCCCCTTCCTCGCCCACGCCAGCATGGAGCCGATGAACTGCGTGGTCGAGCTGCGCCCGCAGGCCTGCGAAGTGTGGAACGGCGAGCAGTTCCAGACCGTCGACCAGGCGGCGCTCGCGCAGCTCCTCGGCCTCAAGCCCGAGCAGGTGCGGCTCAACATGCTCTACGCCGGCGGCGGCTTCGGCCGGCGCGCCAACCCGAAGTCCGACTTCGTGCTGGAGGCAGCGGCGATCGCCAAGGCGATCGATGGACGTGCCTCGGTGAAGCTGGTGTGGGGCCGCGAGGACGACATGCGCGCGGGTTTTTACCGCCCGGCCTACCTGCACACCCTCAAGGCAGGCCTGGACGCGAGCGGAACCATCGTCGCCTGGAAGCACGTCATCGTCGGCCAGTCGATCCTCACCGGCACGGCTTTTGAGGCCATGCTGGTCAAAGACGGCGTCGATGGCACATCGGTCGAGGGCGCGGCCAACCTCCCCTACGCCATCCCCAATCTCGGCGTGGACCTGCATTCGCCCAAGCTAGGCGTGCCGGTGCAGTGGTGGCGCTCGGTCGGCTCGACGCACACGGCGTTCGCCACCGAGTGCTTCCTCGACGAGCTCGCGCGCGCCGCGGGCAAGGATCCCTACGAGCTGCGCCGCACGCTGCTCGAGAAGCACCCGCGCCACAAGGCGGTGCTGGAGCTCGCCGCGCGCCGCGCCGGCTGGGGCAAGCCGCTGCCGAAGAACCGCGCGCGCGGCATCGCCGTGCACGAGTCCTTCAATACCGTGGTCGCCCAGGTGGTCGAGGTGTCGAAGCGAAAAAACGGACTGAAGATCGAACGCGTCACTTGCGCGGTCGATTGCGGCATCGCGGTCACCCCCGGCATCGTCGCCATGCAGATGGAATCGGGCATCGGCTACGGCCTGTCGGCGGCGCTGTTCGGCGCCATCAGCCTCAAGGACGGCGTGGTCGAGCAGTCCAACTTCCACGACTACCCGGTGGTGCGCATGAACCAGATGCCGCGCATCGACGTGCACATCGTGCCCTCGCACGAGAAGCCGAGCGGCGTGGGCGAGCCCGCGACGCCGGTGATCGCGCCGGCGCTCGCCAACGCGCTCCTCGCGCTCGAAGGCAAGCCGGTGCATTCGTTGCCGTTGTCGGCGCTGGGGTATACCTTCTCCTAGTCTTGCCAGGGGAGAGGCCCATGAACCGTCGTGCGAAGCTGGTCACGTACCTCGTCGCGCCCGCTCTGGCGCTTGGATTCGCGGCAGGATTCGCCATCGGCCAGATGAAGGTGCCCACCGAGAACAAGGGACTCGGCTCGGAGCCCCTGCGCTCGCTCGACCTGACGGAGGAAATTGCCTCCACCAAGGGCCGCCCCTTGCGCATGAGGAAGCTCACGCTGCAGCCCGGCGGCGTCCTCGGCATCCACAGCCACAAGGATCGCCCGGCCATCAGCTATTTCCTGCAGGGCGAAGTCACCTACCACCAGGACGGCAGGCCCGACACGGTGGTCAAGGCCGGCGGCGGCTTCGCCGAAGGCAAGGACACCACCCACTGGGCCGAGAACCGCGGCAGCGTGCCCGCGGTGTGGATCGCCGTCGATATCCCGAAGGAACCCTGAGCCTCAGCCGCCGGCGACGCCCTGGGTATTGACGTAGAGCGAATACACCGAGGTGCTCGCGGCCATGAATAGCCGGTTGCGATAGAGGCCGCCGAAGCACAGGTTGGCGCAGCGCTCGGGCAGGTCGATGCGCCCGATCTGCTTGGCCTGGTTGTTGAAGATGTTGACGCCGTCGAGCGCCTCGGTCCCCATGCCCCAGCCCATCCACAGGTTGCCGTCGACGTCCACGCGGAAGCCGTCCGGCGTGCCGCCCGGCTCGGCGGTGAGGAAGACGCGGCCATTGGCGAGCCGCGTGCCGCCGTCCACCACGTCGTAGAGCTTGACGATGCGCGGGGTCGCGCCGGCCTCGATGATGTAGAGCTTGGACTCGTCGGGCGTGAAGGCGAGGCCGTTGGGCCGGTTGACGTCGCCCGCCACCACCGTGAGCTTGCTCGATTTCGGATCCCAGCGGTAGACGTTGGTCGGCAGCTCCGGCTTCGCCACGTGCCCCTCATAGTTGCCGAGGACGCCGAACGGCGGATCGGTGAACCAGATCGAGCCGTCCGACTTGCAGACGATATCGTTGGGCGAGTTGAGCGGCTTGCCGTCGTAGCGGTCGGCGATCACCGTGATCGAGCCGTCGTACTCGGTGCGCGTCACGCGCCGCGTGTCGTGCTCGCAGCTGAGCAAGCGCCCCTGGCGATCGCGCGTATTGCCGTTGGCGTTGTTCGAGGGCTTGCGGTACACGCTCATCGCGCCGGATTCCTCGTCCCACCTCATGATGCGGTTGTTCGGGATGTCGCTCCACAGCAGGTAGCGGCCGTCGCCGAACCACACCGGGCCTTCGTTCCAGCGGCAATTCGAGGCGAGGCGCTCCACTTTCGCCAGCCCGAGGCGATAGCGGTTGAAGCTGGGGTCCACGACCTTGACCGACGCATCCGGATAGCGCCCGCTCGGCTGCCATCCCATCGGCGTCTGCGCCAGGGCGCGCGGCATCGCCGCCAGCGCGGCAAGGCCTGCCCCTGCCTTGAGGAACTCCCTTTTGCTCGATTCCATGTTTCCCTTCTCCTTTGTTTTTCGGTCAGTTCACGGCGCGAGCGATGCCGCGTAGGCGGCGAGCGCTATCATGTCCTCGATCGCGAGCTTCTCGACCGTGGGCATCATCTGCGGGCTCTGGGTGCCTTTGCGCGCGCCGTGCTTGAAGTCGTAGAGCTGCCGGAAGAGATAGGTCGGCGAGCGGCCGGCGATGCCGGGGATGGCGCCAACCCCCTTCAATTCCTGGCCGTGGCAGGTGGCGCATTGCACGGTCTTGCCCCCGCCGCCGCTCGCGGCGAGCGCGCGGCCTTTTTCGACGCTGCCCGGCGGCACGTAGGCGATGAAGCGCGAGTGCGTGTCGCGATTCTCGAACTGCTCGTAGACCTCCGGCACCTCGATGATGCGCTGGCCCAGCGCCTCCTGCTCGCCCTTGCCGATGACGGTGAAGTGCCAGCCGGTGACGAAGGTGCGCGGAATGCTGTCGCCCTCGACCACGCGGATCACCGCCCGCGTCTTCAGCGCGGAGAAGTACGCGGCGGCGGCCTTCACCTCGGCGTCGGTGGCGGCCTTGGCGAGCGAGATCATCAGGTCGACGTTTCTTCCCGGCACCGAAGTCCTGCGCGCGCCGCTCTTGTAGTCGGCCATCTGCTGCAGGAGGTACGCGGCGGAATGTCCGGCGAGATTCGCGTTCTCCGGGCCGCCGGGCCCGTCGGCGCGGTGGCAGAAGCCGCAGGCGAAGACATCGGGCTTCCTGCCGTGCGCCACGACTTCGGGCTGGGGCGGGTGCTCGCCCGGATGCCAGACCGGCGAGATGAAGCGATCGCGCAGCTGCGGCAGCATATAAGTCGCGCTGCTCCCCTCGACGCGCCGCGGCACGCCGTCGTCGGGTTTCGCCTTGAACCCCGGCGGATTCACCGGATACGCCCACTCGGGCGGACCGTCCGCGCCGCAAACCGCGCCGGCCGCCAGCGCCGACGCCAGCGCAAATACCAGCCTTGCGTTGGTCATGCGGCCGCTTGCCATCTCAGCTTCCCGCCAGCCAGGCCCGCGCGGCGGCGACCTCCGGCCGCGGCTCGCCCTTGCCCGCCATGGCGACCAGCTTGCCGAAGTGTTGCTTCGCCTTGGCGCGCTCGCCCGCCTGCGAGGCTGCCATGCCGGCGCCGTAGTAGCCGCGCAGGCGATTCGGCTCGCGCTTCTGCGACGCCTCGTATTCCTTCAGCGCTTCCGCCGGGCGCTTGAGCTCGAGCAGCATGTCGCCCAGCAGCTCGCGCGCCGGCAGCAGCCGCGCCGGCGTGACGATGTGCTTCTCGCTCTTGTCTTCGAGGTCGGCGGACTGGCGCATCGTCGCGAGCGCCTCGTCGTTCTTGCCTTGCGCCAGCGCGGTCCAGGCGGTGACGGTAAGCCGCATCACCTCGACCTCGTTCCCCCAGTACAGGTTCTTCGCCGCTTTCAGCTCCTCGCCCAGCGCCGCGACGCGCTCGACGTCCTTCTGCGCCGACGCCGCGTCGCCGCTGCGCGCCGCGCCGAGCGCGCGGGCGAAGTGCGTCATGGCGACGGTGAAGGGGTACTTGTCCTGGCGCGGCTCGAGCTGCGCCGCGGCGCGCCAGTCGCCTCGCTCGATGGCGTAGCGCGCCGGCATCGCGGTGAGCGCATAGGGCGCGACGAAGCGGCCCGGGTTGAAGTTCTTGATCGCCTGCGCCTCGTCGATCGCCTGGCGCGCCTCGCTGTCGCGCGCGAGCTGGAGATTGGCGTAGGTCATGTAGTCGAGCGCGTGCGTCGCCTCGTCGAACTCGTTGGTTTTCTGCGCCACGGTGGCCGAGCGGCGGTTGGTCGCCGCCGAGTCCGCCCACGCGCCCACGCGCGTGAAGATGTGCGAGGGCATGTGCAGCGCGTGCGGCGCATCGGGCGCGATCTTGGCGTAGCGGCGCGCCGCGGGCACGCCGTCCTTCGCGATCGGCGGCGCATCGTAGCTGTGGATCAGGTAGTGCGCCACGCCCGGGTGGTTGGGATGCTTCTTGAACTGTTTCTCCAGGATCGCCGCGGCCTTGAGGTAGTTGGCGTAGGTCTGATCCGACTGCAGTTGCGTGCCGGCGAGGTACACCGCGTAGAAGATCTGCGCCTCGTCGTCCTTCGGATATTTCGCCGCCAGCTTCCCGTACGCGTCAGCGCGCGAAATCTGGCGCTCGCGCTCGCTGCGGTTGGCGAAGTTGTCGTAGTACGCCGCCACCGCCTCGACGTAGTCGCGCTCGCGCTGCGTCTTGGCGTTCATCGCGCGGGCCTTGTCGATCGCGGCTTGCGCGAGCGGCGCGTCCTTGGGGAAGGCGCCGGTGCCGGCGAGCGGGTTGTTCATCAGGATCGAGGCGTAGCCCCAGCCCGCGATGGCGCAGCGCTCGTCCTGGCGGCCGACGTTTTCGAACGCCGTCACCGCGGCGCTGTAGAAGAAGGAATGCAGCATCGCCACCGCTTGCTGCAGCTGCTTCTGCACGGCGGGGCTGCAGGAATTCTGGAACTTCACGCTGCCGAGGCTGCCGGAGGCCTTGTCGTCGTCGTGAGCTGCACAAATGCCAGCGGCGGCGAGCAGGATGGACAGCAGGATGGAACTTGCAATTCGGTGTGTCATGAAATACCCCCTCTTTCTATTGAACCCCATTTGCGGTCAGCGCACCGAGAACGGCGCCTGGTACGGCCGTCCGAACGGCACGCCCGCGAGCACCGCCTGCACCGGCTTGATGTAGGCCTTGCCCGAGCGCTTGTTGTTGCGCGTGTCGACGAACTCCACCGGTCCCTGCACCACCTCGACCAGCGTCGCATCCGCCGGCGCGCCGACCTGCAGCGAGCCGAGCAGCGGCAGGCGGTTGATGAGGCGCGCGGGCACCGCGCTCGCCATCTGCACCACCTGCTCGAGCGTGAAGCCGAGCGCCATGAACTTGCTCATCACCCAGGTCAGGTAGGGCATGCCGGGCGAATTGCCCGAGAACACGTGGATGTCCGACGAGATGGTGTCGGGCATGCAGCCCTGCTGCATCGCCGCTTCCGCCACCGTGAAGTCGAAGCTGCCGCCGCCGTGGCCGATGTCGAACAGCACGCCGCGCTTCTTCGCCGCCAGCGCCTCGGGCAGCAGCTTGCCCTCTTGCACGATGTTGGTGAACTTGCCGGCGTTGTTCGGGAAGCCCGAGTAGCAGTGCGTCAGGATGTCGCCCGCGCGCAGCAGGTCGAGGATTTCGCCCATCAGCTGCGGCGTGGCGACGCCGCCGATGTGGCACATCACGCGCGCGCCGCCGCCGGCGATCTCGCAGGCGCGGATGGCGCGCTTGAGCGGCTCGGCTCCGGCCTGGTTGATGACGTTCTCCGACATGCGCACCTTGACGCCGATGGCGATGTCGGCGTTCTCCGCCACCGTGCGCGCCGCGTCCTCGGGCTTGGCGAAGCCGAGGTGGAACAGCTCCGGCTCGGGAAAGCCGGCGAGGCCGATGTTGGCGATGTGCACGAAGGCGTAGAGGCGGGTGCGCGACTGCGCCGCGACATAGCGCCGGAAGGCGGCGAAATTGTTCGCGCCGGCGTCGCCCGCGGAGACCATGGTGGTGGTGCCCTGGAACGGCACCAGCTCGTCGGCCGGGATGCCGATGGCCGAGCCGTACGGATAGACGTGCGAATGCAGGTCGATCAACCCCGGCAGCACCATTTTCCCGGAGGCGTCGAGCACGCGCAGCGCGCGCGCCGCCGGGATGTCCGCCTGGATCGCTTCGATTTTTCCGGCGCGCATGCCGATGTCGCGCTTGCCGCGCAGCTTGTGCGCGGGATCGAGCAGCTCGCCGCCCTTGATGACGAGGTCGAACTTGTCGTCGGGCCCCATCGCGGCGCGCACCGCGGCGCTCATCGCGCCGATCGCGAATGCGGCTCCCACTCCGGCGACGAAGCGCCGACGACCCTGCCTGCTCATGGAGAATCTCCTCTACGGTCATTAGGCCAAAGGTGCACCGCAGCAAACAAGCGCACGCGGCGCACCAAAGTGTAGATTTAGGACTTTCCAGAGGAGGCCTTATGCAAACCGCAGCCCGCGCGGCCGCCGCCGCGCTATTCGCAGTTCCCTTGATCGCCGCCGCCCAGTGGAACGTCCCCCCCGAGAGCCAGCGCTGCCCGTCCAAATGGGGCGCGGGAGACGAAAAAGGCTCCGGCAACCACATGAAGAACCCGAAGAACATCCTGCGCGGCGCGCATCTCATCAAGACCGGCGAGATCATCGAGCTCAGCCACGTGCTCGGGCCCGGCATGCCTTTCTTCGGCCCGCGCATCATGAACATGCAGCCCAAGCGCACCTTCATGAACACCGGGCGCAATACGCGCGGCTCGAACGAGGAGATGCTCACCGGCGAATTCGGCCAGATCGGCACCCAGTTCGACGGCTTTGCGCACCAATCGCACGGCGACTCGCACTACAACTGCTTCAAGACCAGCGAGATCGCGACGCGCAACGGCTTCACCAAGCTCGGCGTGCAGAACGCCCCCACCTTCTTCACCCGCGGCGTGCTGATCGACGTCGCGGCGCTGAAGGGCGTCGAAATGCTGGGCGACACTTACGAGATCACCGTCGACGATCTCACCCAGGCGCTCGCCAGGCAGGGCAACATGAAGCTGCAGCCCGGCGATGCGGTCATCATCAACACCGGCTGGGGCAAGCTCTACGGCAAGGACAACGCCCGCTTCGTGAAGTCGACCCCCGGCGTCGGCGTTGCGGCGGCCGAGTGGCTGGCGAAACAGGATCCGACGCTGGTCGGCTCCGACAACTGGCCCGTCGAGGTGGCGCCCAATCCCGACAAGGACCTGAGCCTGCCGGTGCACCAGGTCTTCCTGGTGGTGAACGGCATCCACATCCTGGAGAACCTGAAGCTCGAAGAGCTGGCGGCGAAGAAGGTGTACGAGTTCGCCTTCACCATGTCGCCGCTCAAGCTCTACGGCGCGACGGGCTCTACGGTGGCGCCCGCCGCGATCCGCTGAGCGCCGGCTCCGGCCCGACGGTGAACGCACCGCTACGCGAGATCAGCGACCTGCCGGGACCGCCGGGCCTGCCGCTGCTCGGCAACGCGCTGCAGATCGATTCGCGGCGCCTGCACCTGGTGGTCGAGGCATGGCACCGCCGGTACGGCGACTACTTCCGCTTCAGCATCGCCGGCCGCAAGTTCCTCGTCGTCGCCGACCCCGAGGCGATCGCCGCGATGCTGCGCGACCGGCCCGACGGCTTCCAGCGCACCGAGCGCCTGAACCGCACGGCGCGGGAAATGGGCTTCGGCGGGGTGTTCTCCGCCAACGGTGCGCAATGGCGGCGGCAGCGGCCGATGGTGATGGCGGGCTTCGACCCGGCTCACATCAAGGCCTACTTCCCCACGCTGGTGAAGGTCACGCAGCGCTTTGCGCGGCGCTGGCAGCGCGCCGCCGCGGCCGGCGTCGCGATCGACCTGCAGGCCGACCTCATGCGCTACACGGTGGACGTCACCGCCGGCCTCGCCTTCGGCGTCGACATGAACACGATCGAGTCGAACGAGGAGGTGATCCAGCGCCACCTCGACAAGGTGCTGCCGGCGCTCTACACGATCCTGATGTCGCCGGTGCCGTGGCTGCACCGGCTGCCGCTGCCGGCCAACCTCGCGCTCGCCGGGCACCTCAGGGCCCTGCGCGTGGCGGTCGAGGGCTTCATCGCCGCCGCCCGCCGGCGCATCGGGGCCGACCCGGAGCTGCGCACGCATCCGACCAACCTGATCGAGGCGATGGTCGCCGCGCGCGACCGCGAGGGCAGCGGCCTCGACGACGCCGACGTCTCGGGCAACGTGCTGACCATGCTCCTCGCGGGCGAGGACACGACCGCCAACACCCTCGCCTGGATGATCTACCTCCTCAGCCGCAATCCGGCGGCGCTCGGCCGCGCGCGCGACGAAGTCCGCGGCCTGCTCGGCAGCCCGTCAGCGGAAATGCGGCTGCCGACGCAGGAACAGCTGCAGGGCCTCGCTTACGTCGAGGCGTGCACGAACGAAACCATGCGCCTGAAGCCGGTGGCGCCGACCGTCGTGAACCAGGCGGTTCGCGACAGCGTCGTCGCCGGCATCCGCGTGCCCAAGGGCCAGCTGGTCCTGTGTTTGATGCGCCCGCCGGCAACCCACGAGCGCCACTTCAAGAACGCCGACGCCTTCGAGCCCTCGCGCTGGCTGGAAGCGAACGCCGCCGGCGCCTTGGGCTCCGCGAAGCGCGTCGCCATGCCCTTCGGCGCCGGCCCCCGCCTGTGCCCCGGCCGCTACCTCGCCGTGCTCGAGATGAAAATGGTGATGGCGATGCTCCTCGCCGGCTTCGACATCCAGGGCGTCACCACCCCCGATGGACAGGAAGCGCGCGAACAGCTGCATCTCACCATGGCGCCGGTCGGGCTGCGCCTTCGACTCGCCCCGCGAGGGACGTAACCCGCCGTCAGTGGAAGGCGCGGGCGAAAGTGCGGCCGGGCAGCAGCTCGGCGGCCTCGGGCTGCTCCGCTTCCAGCTCGAGCAGCATGCGCGAGACTTCGCCCAGGAGCGCCTCCGCCCGCTCGCCGTAAGGCGTCGGGAAGCAGGTCAGGTCCAGCACGCCGCCCTCGACTTGCGGCACCGAGAAGCCGCACAGCGAAGGGCAGCGCTGGAACAGGTCGCCGATGCGCGCCGCGAGGGCTGCCTCGAGCTGCTGGCGTTCCGCTTCCTGGATCCTCTGCAGTAGCACGCTCATAGCTCCGACTATGTGCTTGTAGCGCGCCAGCGGCGAGGAATAATTTACGCTCTACACTTAATTACCGAGTTCTCCCGACGAATGGCCTGCGGCAGGTGATAGGCGGAGCTACAAACTAGTCCATATGGACTGCTTCGACATTGTTGCCGTCAGAATCGAGAAGGAAAGCGGCGTAGTAATTCGGCGCGTAGTCCGTTCGGACCCCGGGCTTGCCGTTGTCCCTTGCCCCTGCTTTCAGGCCTTTCTTAAAGAATTCATTAACAGAAGCCCGACTGGGCGCCCGTAGCGCCACGTGGCAGCCCTTTTTCGCGCTGGCGGAACGGTTTAGCCAGAGCGCCGGCGCATCCTTCGGCCCGAAGCCCGCGTACTCCTTGCCGCTCGGTCCCTGCACAAAGCCGAGTGGCGCCAGCATTGCCGCGTACAGCTGCGCCGCTTTTTCGACGTTCTTCACCCGCAATCCGATGTGGTCGAACATGGTTCCTCCGTGAATTGAGGGTGCGGACTCTACGCCGCTTCTTTCGATGCCGGGCGTGCATGCAGGAGATGAACTTCCAGCATCCGAAACTAGGCCCGCACTTCCCACCAGTTGCGGTCGAGGTCGGCGAACAGGAACGAGCCGTCGTGAATCGGTCCTGTTTCACAAGAATTTATTTGTGCAAGATCCCGGTGCGCTTCCCGCACCGCGTCCGGAGAAGCCAGCGTCAGCGTGAAGCGGTTGACCGGCCGCAGCGGCTTCTTGCGCTTCGGGATCGGCAGCACCACCAGGTACCACGGCGTCGCGGCGTGCTTCACGTAAGTCGAGATGCGGCCGCCGCCGGCGAGCTCGAGGCCGAGCACGTCGCGGTAAAAAGCGGCGCTCGCTGCCTTGTCGTTGCACTCGAGCGTGCCGTGGGTGAGCGCCTGTGGCACGTAGCCGCGCCCGGGAAATTCAGTTTCTTTTAATTCCTGATTCCAATGTGGTCGCGCGATCGTCCGGCCTTCCGCGGCGGCCTGCGGGTCGTAGTACTCGATCTCGAGCGTGTTGCCGCCGGGCTCGGAGAAGTAGATCGAGCGCGCGAAATGCATCGCGGTCGGGCGCGAGACGCGCTTGATGCCGTAGCGCGCCTTGTTCGCCTCGAGGTAGCGGTGCGCGGCTTCGATTTCCTCGGCATGCGCGACGCGCACGCCGTAGTGGTTGTTGTGCGGCTTGTCGGGCGCGTCGGGCCCGCCCTCGTGCACCACCAGGCGCCACGCGGTATTCGGATGCTCGACGATCGCCTCGCCCTTGCCCCGCTCGACTACCCGCATGGCAAGGAGCTCGGTGAACACCGGCAGCGTCTCGTCGAGCGAGCGGCACTCGTAGTGGCCGTGGGTGAGCCCGATCGGCTTCAGCATGGCCCGAAGCTTACAATGCCCGGCAGGGGGAAATGAGCATGAAAATCTGCCACTACAACGAGCGCGAAGCCGGCGCCGTCCTGGGCGAGCGCGTGTACCCGATCGGCGCGGCGCTCGCCGCCGCGGGCCACCTGCGCCAGGGCTACACCATGCAGGAAGTCATCGACGCGCTCGCCAACCAGCCCGAGGCGATGCACTGCGCGCGCGAGGCGCTGAACCAAAGATCGTTTCCCCTCGGGTCGGTGAAGCTGCTCGCCCCGATCGACAACCCGCCCTCCATCTGGGCCGCGGCGGCGAACTACAAGGCGCATGCGGCCGAAATGCTCACGGCCTCCGGCGGCCCCGACCGCTCGAAGTTCTCCAAGGACGAGCTGATGGCGGAATTCTTCCTCAAGCCCTCCTCGTCGATCATCGGCCCGGGCGGCGTGGTGGTGCTGCCGAAGATCTCGAAGGACGTCGACTACGAAGCCGAGCTCTGCGCGGTGATCGGCCGCAGCGCCCGCCGGGTGAGCGAAGCGAGCGCGCTCGACCATGTCTTCGGCTACACCATCTGCTGGGACATCAGCCAGCGCGACCCCTGGGGCAGGAAGCAGCAGAACACGCGCAACATCCGCAAGGGCTTCGACAGCTTCACCGCGCTCGGGCCGTGGATCGTCACGCGCGACGAGCTGCCCGAGCCGCAGGACGTGCGGATCGACGTCGAGCTGAACGGCAAGCCCGCCATGACCGCGCACACCAGCGACATGATCTGCGGCCTGCGCGAGCACATCCGATTCCTCAGCAGCGCACTGACCCTGCGCCCCGGCGACCTCATCACCACCGGCACGCCCGCCGGCGTCGCCAAGCTCGCGCCGGGCGACAAGCTGCGCGGCAGGATCGAGCGCATCGGCGAGATGACGCTCAGCGTCGAGGCCGAGGCATGAGGTTTTTTGCTTTTTTATTATTGATAATTTTTTCGAATTGCTTCGGACAGTCCTTTCCCTCGCGCCCCGTCAAGTTCATCGTTCCCGCCACCGCGGGAGGCGCGACCGACGCCATCGCGCGCTCGCTCGGCGGCCGCCTCTCCGAGCTCTGGGGCCAGCCGGTGGTGATCGAGAACCGCCCCGGGGCGACCCAGATCATCGGCGCCGAGTACGTCGCGAAGGCGGCGCCCGACGGCTACACGCTCATCGTCTCGGAGGCGGCCACCTGGGTCATCAGCCCGCACTTCCAGCGCAAGCTCCCCTACGACGGCATGCGCGCCTTCACGCCGATCACCGTGCTGGTGCGCTTCCCCTGGGTGATCGCGGTCCATCCCTCCGTGCCCGCGACGACCTTCCAGGAACTGGTCGCCTACGCCCGCGCGCGGCCCGGCGCCCTCTCCTACGGCTCCTTCGGCCTCGGCTCCTCGGGGCACATCAGCGTCGACTACCTGAAGAACCTGCTCGGCATCGACATCGTCCATATCCCCTACAAGGGCGCCGCGCCCGCGGTGACCGACCTGCTCGGCGGGCAGATCCAGATGATGATGGTGACCCCGCTCCTGGTGGAGCCGCACGCCCGCGCCGGCCGGCTGCGCCTGCTCGCTGCCGCCACCCGCGAGCGCATCGAGCGCCTGCCCGGGCTGCCCACCGTGAGCGAGTCCGGCGTTCCCGGCTACGAGGCCGGCACCTGGTTCGCCCTCATGGGCCCCGCCGGCATCACGCGCGATGTGGTGAACGCAATCTATTCGGACGTGAAGAAAGTTCTGAATGAGCCGACGTTCAAGGAGAAGTACGTCGAGAAACAATGGTTCGAGGTGGTGGGCAATACCCCCGACGAGTTCGCCGCGTTTCTCGGCACCGAGTACGACCGCTGGGAGAAGGTGATCCGGCTCTCGGGCGTGAAAGTCGAGTAAAGCCGTGACCATCAAACTCAACCACACCATCGTCCACTCGAAGGACAAGCGCGCCGCCGCCGAATTCTTCGCCGAGCTCTTCGGCCTGCCCGCGCCCAAGCCCTTCTACGACTTCCTCGACGTCGAGGTCGGCAACGAAGTCACCCTCGCCTTCCTCGACGCCGACGGCATGAAAATCCAGATGCAGCACTACGCCTTCCTAGTGAGCGAGAAGGAGTTCGACCAGATCTTCGGCCGCATCAAGGCGCGCAAGCTCAAGTACTGGGCCGATCCGGGACAGAAGGAAGCAGGGAAGATCAACCGCCACTTCGGCGGTCGCGGCGTCTACTTCGAGGACCCGAGCGGGCACCTGCTCGAAATCATCACCAAGCCGTACGAAGGTGGCTAGGCGAGAAACGCGCGACACCAAGCTCGGCAAAACAATCGGACCAGCGGATAACAAGAACACGCCCTACAAGAAGTCGATGGTGCAAAAATCGACCTCGGCATTTAGGGCTAGCGCCCTGAAAGGCGCTCTGAAATTCTTTGAAATCTTGCTGGTTGTTCTGACGGCCCTGCTTGCTGGCTGCAGCGGCATCGCGAACATTATCGCGACGAAGGTCTACCCGAGCCTCGATCAGCCGTGGAGCCGCGAGACGGCGCCCACAGCGGTTACATTTCCTGCATCCGCCGATGTCCGCGCGGTGATCGGCGGCAGAGGCGAAGGCGTGGGCTGCAGCATTCCGAAAATCGCCGAAGCACTCATGTTCGACAACGCGGCGCGCCGCGAGTCGCCGGTGTCGCTGCAATTCCGGCAGGCATGCGTGTTTCACGATTTCTGCTACCGACACGGCCACGCCACTTATGGCTACTCGAAGTCCGACTGCGACTTCCTGCTCCAGGAGTACGCCTACCGGCTGTGTCGGCAGATCTACGTCAGCGACCCAGGCCAGGAGGTCTGCCGCGAGCGGGCACGAGTCGTACTTCTTGGGGTCGACATCTTTGGCGGCGAGAACTTCGCGCACGGGCACAAATCGACCTATTTCGAGTTCGATCCGTTCCCCCGTCGAGCGGATGACTATGTCGTCGCCCGGCTGGCACGCGCCGCAATTCCGGCAACGGCAGGTATTGGGGCGCCACCTCGGGAGGAGCGTCAATTGTGGTCGTTCTATTTCAAGGGCGGATGGATCGGGATCTCGCAATTCGCGGGTGGCGAGCGGCTCGGCAGAGCCAGTGTGCCGTTTCTCAGATTCAAGGTCCCGGTGCCGCCCTACGTGGTGGATGGCGGGGACGGCCCGGACCGCTTTGTCTGGTTTGGGCGCCGGAGCCTCGGAAATTCCGGCGTGTATGCGTTCGAGATTGACGCGAGCTTGTCGAACATTGTCGGTGAGACTCTCTGGGACAGGGTAGGCAAGCAGGAAACGGAAAACACCAATTGCGAGACGGAAGACCGACAGGGCAAGAACCGACTGGAGCGCGGCTTCGCTGCACTGGAATTCGATTGCAATACCTCTGTCTCGAAACCGCTCGTGCTGCGTTGCGGCGCGGGGCGCAGCAAGACTCTCATCGTGACGACGGGACACGCCGGCCCGAGCGACCTGAACAAGGAACCGCCGCAGCAAACCGTCGCCGCGCACTGTGGCGATACTCTGCACGCCTTAGCGCTTTCCGCGACGAAGCTGCGCCAACCGCCTTTCGAGAAAAGCACCGAGCGCTTCCTGCAAAACGAGTTTCTCACCGGGAATTTCACCTCAGCGACTGAATCTGACCAACTCGTGCTCGGCCGCGGCTACAACAGCGGAGGACAGGAGAGTCAGGATTTCAGAAAAAGCACCACCGTCCTTGTCCGCCCCTTCTCGCCCGACTCGGCGGGGGCAGTGCATCCCGAGCTTGTTCTGCCCGAGGACTTCGAGCCCGTCGCGCCATTCCGACCCGACGGCGCCGACACCGATCGCCTCATCGCCGTTTTCGCCCCGGGGCCGCCTGACAAGTCAGGCCCGGTGCAAATCCTGGAATGGGAACCGGGCAAGAGGTCGAATCCTGTCACCAACAAGCCGCTCGAACCCGGCCTCGACCGGGAATGGCTGCGGCAGCCCGCGCAGGTGATCGCGGCAAAGCGCGGCGGCGACCTGCTTTTCTTCTCGCGAGTCGTCTCCGCGGACACGGAGAAATCGATGGATGACTTGGCCTTTGTGCCGACTCGGGTGCAGCTTCAATTTCGCGCGTTCCGGCGCACGGCCACCAAATGGACCGAGGCCGGAACGGCATGCATCGCGGTCGATCTGGGCAAGCAGATTGGTGTAATCACCGAGGCACCCGTCACGCGCTTCCTTAGCAAAGATGCCGCCGCGCTCTGCGCGTCCATGACTGCGGCCGACATCGCAAAAGCACTCGTGAACGCCCCCCACTCCATCGAGGGAGTATTGCCGGAAGACAAGGCGAAATGGCAGGCGGCCGAGGCCGTTCGAGCATGCGTGGCGCTGCGACGGGATTTAGCGGAACGATGGCACCGTAGTCAGGTCATTCCCGGCTATCTCTATGGCTCGTCGGATCTGAATGCGAAAAGCGGCGGCGACCACTTGCTGGACGCGGTGTTCGTATTTAACGGTTTTCCTGCTTATTCCGTGTGGATCCACGGCGACAACCCAACGCATCCGGGCTGGGCAAAGCGCTGTGACGCCGCGCCCTAGCGCTACGTCCAGAGCTCGCCGAGGACGACGTAGGCATTCCACGAGGCGTGCAGGACCATGCCGGGGTAGACGCTGCGCGTGCGCCGCCGCACCATGCCGAAGCATAGGCCCATGAGGAAGTGGCTCGGGAACGCCAGCGGCGCGAGGTGCAGCACGCTGAAGAGCGCCGCCTGGATCAGCCAGGCGTCGCGCGTGTTGAAGACGCGCTCGAGCGAGGACTGGATCACGCCGCGGAACGCCAGCTCCTCGAAGAACGCTGGCATCAGGCTGACGAGGAGAAACATCGACCAGACGGGCCAGCCCGCGCGGTCGAACGTCCGGGTGGCGGAGGAGATCGGCACGCCCAGGTGCTCCAGCATCCAGAAGTAGCCGGCCATCAGGGCCACGAACAAGGTCGTCCACACGGCCAACCGCAGCGCCGCGGGCAGCCCGATCGAATGGATACGGAACAGGAAGCGCAGCCGGTCGAAGCGCAGGCCGACGGCGGTGAGCACGATCAACGCGTCGACCAGGCTCAGCGCCACCGTGCCCCACGGCGAGTGGCTCGCCCGGGAGGCGAGGCCAAACACGAAGGAGCTCGCCAGCAGCAGGCCGAACAGCCAGCCGACCCGCTTCAGCTCGTCGAGGTTTTCCGCGAAGCCGGGCGCGATGGCGCGCGGCTCCTGACGCACCGGCGCCGCGCCCTCCGGCACCGGGGCGCCCACCGTGTGGCCGCAGGCCGGGCAGAACAGCGCGCCGCTCCGCAGCACCCGCTGGCAGGCGGGGCAGTGCCCGCCGCCCTCAGGCATTCGACGTGCGCAGCGCCAGCGCGGCTTTGATGCCCCTGACGAGGAAAGTGATGATGACGAGCTTCACGATCCAGCCCTGCGCAATGGTGGTTGGATCCGTGATGGCGTTGGTGACGATGACGACCGCATAGGTGGCCGTGGCGATGAGGACGGCGGGGAGCGGCGAGCGCCTTCCCCACAGCGCGAGGCCGATCATGATCGCCGCCAGGACGCCGTTGACCGCCAGCACGCCCCAGGGCTCCCACTCGAGGCGCTTGCGCAATTCGCCCACCGTGTAGGTCTTTCCCTCGATCGGCGTCGGAAACTGGGCGGCGGCATCCATGCCCTGGATCTTTTCGAGCGCCGTCGCGACCTGCGCCTGGGTGGCAAAGAACATGATGATGCCGAAGACGAAGAAGATCCCCGCCAGCCACTTGATCGCGCTGGTCGCGCTCTTGACGTAGGTCCGGCGCCGGTAGTCCTCGGCCGTCGGCATGGCCTGGCCGCACTTGCCGCAGAAGCGGTCGTAGGGCTTCGCCACCGTGCCGCACTTCTCGCAGGCGATGGGCTTTTTCCCGGTCTCCAGCACGAGGCCGCCGCCGACCCGCAGGTCGACTTCCGGCGCGCTGGCGAACTGCACCTTGACCGAGAGGGCGGCCTGGCGTCCGCCCGGCAGGGCGATCGGCAGCCCGCCCTTGGGCAGCGCCTTGCGCGCGTTGTGCACTTCCGTGCCGTTGACCGAAATGACCTTCTTGCCGAAGGCGCCGAAACGCACCTTCACGGTCGTTGCATCGTCGATTTCCCAGGTCTTTTCCAAACTCGCCTCCCCCTTGGTGAACCGCTCCCGGCCCCATCCTATTCCTTGGCGCGGGCTCCCACTATAGCTTTGCCGGGCCGCGCGCCGAATCGTGCCATCAGGCTCTTCACGTCCTCGGCCTCGCCGCGCACGCGCAGGAACGCGCCCTCGTCGCTGGAGCGCTCCTCCAGCACCGCGCAGGTGGCGAAAATCTCGCCGCGCATCTTCTGCGCCGACCAGGGCAGGAATATTTCCGCCTCGACCAGGCGCTTCTCGAAGAACGCCACGATCGCCTTGCGCAGCTTTGCCACGTCGCTCTCTTCGCGCGCGCTCATCACCACGCACTTGGCGTAGCGCTTGCGCAGCGCCGCCTTGCTGCCGCCGAGGTCGATCTTGTTGAACACTAGCAGGCGCGGCACGTCCTGCGCGCCGATCTCGGCGAGCACTTCCTCGGTCACCGCGATCTGCCGCTCGAAGCCGGGATCGCTCGCATCGATCACGTGCAGGAGCAGCGACGCCTCGAGCGCCTCGTCGAGCGTGGACTTGAAGGAGGCCACCAGCCCGTGCGGCAGGTTCTTGATGAAGCCGACCGTGTCGCTCACCAGCACGCGCGGCACCGTCTCGGGATGCAGCGCCCGCACCGTGGTGTCGAGCGTGGCGAACAGCTTGTTCGCCACCAGCACCTCGCTCCCCGTCAGCGCGCGCATCAGCGTGGACTTGCCCGCGTTGGTGTAGCCGACCAGCGCCACGCGCGCGAGGCCCTCGCGCTCGCCGCGCCGGGCGCGCTGCGTCTTCCTCTCGGCGCCCATGCCGGCGAGCTCCTTCGTCAGCTCGGCGATGCGGTCGCGGATCTTGCGCCGGTCGAGCTCGCCGTGCGACTCGCCGCCGCTCCGCCCGCCGGTGCCGCTCCGCGCCCGGTCCTTCGGCCCCGCCAGCTTCGCCGCCTCCCTCATCCGCGGCGCCATATAGCCCAGGCGCGCGATCTCGACCTGCGCCCGCGCGTAGCGCGAGCTCGCGTGCCGGTGGAAGATCTCGAGGATCACCATGGTGCGGTCCATCACCTCGCAACCCACCTCCTTCTCGAGGTTGTGCGACTGCGACGGCGAAATCTCGTGGTCGAGCAGGATCACGCTGACGCCCTCCTGCTCCCGCAGCAGGCGCAGCTCCTCCCGCTTGCCCGTCCCGAAGTACGCACCCGCGTTGATGTGGGCGAGCTTCTGCGTGAACGTGGCCGCGACGTCGAAGCCCAGCGTCTTCGCGAGCTGGCGCAGCTCGGCGAGCGACGACTCGAACTCGGCGTCGGTCACGTTCTGCAACTGCACGGCCGCCACGATGGCTCGCGGCGGCTTCGGGTCGGATGCTTTCAAGTGCGGGGATTCCTGAAACAAGATAGCTGGCTGCGGCCAGCTTGGATTGGGCTAACTACGGACACGGATTATAGCAACTCCTATTTCCCACTTCACGTCCATCTAAATCTCCAATTCGGAATCTAGATTGTGAACACCGTTGCGCCACCACTTTTATTTTCGCTTACCACTGCAATTTCGGTCACGTATTGCCTTGCTCTTGCAGCAGATGCAGAAAATGCAGGGACATTTTGCGCCGCATCTATAAATTTCTGGAAATCAGCACGCGCGGATTCCGAATCGTCTTTGCCAAACAGATTAATCAAACCCAAACAAAAATATAGTTGAATCTTATTTGGCTCTATTTGCAAAACCCATTCCATAAACTCCTCAACCTCAAATGGCAGCTCATGACGCGCCATCATTCGAAGTGCTGCTTGATAATATGGGAAAGCGCGATCTAAATCGCCGCTGTACGCATGCAGAAAAGCGACACTAAACCGCCATATCGGTGACCGCATTCGCTTTTTTTCACAAACGGCCAATTCAGCGAATGCACTAGCAAGATCACGATTGCGAGCAAAATGCCAAATGGCCAACGCAAGATACGGTGTTTCCACTTCTGGGGCCAACTTGCGCAGGCGAAGTCCGTAGTCCTTAGCTTTATCCAAATCCTCTGGCGCGTGTGTCATGCGCCATTGATTGTGATAACGCATGCTTTGACAAAAATAGACGTCGGCAAGGCGGGGAGGAATTTTTTCAATCAATGCCTTTATGCCTGGCATCCGTTTGAGCTTCTTTAGCGCGCTAAATTGCTGACGCAATGTCAGTAGTAATTGCTCGGCAAGGTCGAAATCACCCGACAAGAGGGCGGCCGACGCAATCACAAACTTCGTTCCATCCGTAAAACATTTCGAAGTAACTTCAAACCCATTTAAATCGTTCTCGCAGGAGATGCGGACCTTTAACGGCAGAACTTGAACCATTTCTTTTGCTAGAGCAGTACTCGCATCCATTTCTATTGGCGTATGTACTACCACTCCTTGTAACTTGAGGACAAAATGTTCTTGACCTTGTACTTTGCGAATTGAAGCGCGTCCGTAAGTAGCAAAATGTGCCCTGCAAACCCCCAGATACTTTGTTGCAATTTCAGGATTCGTTATTTGCGTTGCGTGATAGCGGGGTAGTTCGACGACATCGACCTTCGCGATTCCAGGATTTTCTGCAAAGAGCTCTTGTACAGCGGCAACAAAATCGGCACTTACGCGGGAGCGCTCTCGTTCACCTTCTGCGGTAACCGCGACCAATATCCCTAGGTAGTCATCGCGAACTCGCGGTGGCCGGTGCGTATACCACCAAAGACCAGCGACAAAGGATGCGGCAAGAACTGAGACCAGAATGGCAGAATGCAATTCTGCGCCAAGCTTTAGCAGAGTCAGAAACGTCGATACCAGCGTCACGGCTGGAAGGAGGACTGCCGCAAATCGACTATCCCACTTATTCTCCAGCCACTGTAAGAATTCCATGCCTTTCATCTTGTAGCACCTCAGAGAGGTAGTGTATTACGACGCAATGATGTGCAAGGAGATACACAAAGAACTTCTGACTATGGCTGGAATGCGGCGAGTCCGAGAAGCCGTATTACGGAAATATCCCTTTGTCTTCCATTTGACTCCTCCAGATAGAGTTAACGCGATCGCAACAGAAGGGCTTCTTCCTTCGTATCCAGCCGGCCCAAATGACTCACATATGGACTGGGTACGACAAGCAATTGGTGTATCTCAGCCAGGAATTGTGTGCGTGAAACCGAACCGCTCTCTTATTTCGTTCGGCGATGGCAGAGCGCGAGTATTGCTAGCAATTGAGAGCACCTTCTTGCCAGATCGAATCGGCGTCGATTGGTCTTTTGGAGGATATTGGCATTATGTAGATCAGAAGCGACTTCAACATCCTGAGTGGCCTATTGAGAGCGTGTTCCTGGATGCTTTTGAGTATTTCGGTAGCATGGCTTTATACGATCCCATTTCGGCGACGGCAATTCGCGTTCGCACCAAGACCTCTTCGGAAAATCCCGAATCTTGGCCCAATGTTATGTCCGTACAGGCTGAGGACTTATGCCTGCATTACTAACCACTCGTCAATTTCTTTCCTTGAGTTTCAGTAAAGCAATGGAGAGATCCACATAGATATTTTTCGAACCACAGCCGGCGCCGCACTAGTCTTCGGTCAAGGAATTGACGCTCTCAGGACAGAACACATTCTGCAGAGACATCGTGACGCGTGGGCCGTCATGAAGAAACATCCTTATCTCGCTATTAATGCGGCGAAGATCACCGAATACCTGGGATCTACGAGCACCTTCGCCGTATTTAGTCAGACTACTGCTTATCAAAATGTGTCTCGTGAGGAATTTGGGTATCGCCTTATCACGGCTCTTATTCCACCTAGTGTCACCGCGGGTTTTTCACCGCAAAGCAGTGTCATAGTCGAAGGGAAGGCAAATCCACAGTCACACGGTTTTTTTAGATTCAACGATCCCTTGAATATTGGAATGCATCCATACGCGGCTTTGGGAACGAAATACATCTACATCGATCACGCTGACATTTATCAACATACGATCGGAGACCTAGACGTATCAGGTCGCTTCAGTCGACCGCGTTCGATTGTAGTAAATTTTGATTTGCTTGCTGATTTGCAGCGAAAGTTACATGAGGTATATATAGGCACACCTCACAAGGAAGACCTTAAATCTACGGAGGATCTAGAGAAACTTCTAGACAATATATTTCAGGAAAATCACAAGATTCTCCAGGCTGCTGAAGCGCATCACCAATCACTTGCCCCGTATACAGCAAAGTACAACTATAAGGCGCCATTGCTAACGAAGTATGGGCGCCTCACCCATAGTGCGGTCGGGACACCAAAGATTGAGATCGTATTTGCGCTCCTTCACTACGAAAAAGCGATCGAAGAATTCAATCTCCTCAAGATCGCAAAACAACAAGGCAACAACGATATGGCATTCAACCATGGCGTGTATTGCGTCGTTGCTGCCGCGGCATGTATTGAAGCGGTCGCAAACAGCCTGGTGTTTTCAGCTACGGGAGTGCATCCATCGCACACCGATAAGCGCCAGCCCCTGAGGAAAATGAATGAATCTGCTGTCATCCTCGCAGGGAAAGCCAAAACAAGCTATACGCCATTGCAGTCAGGTAAAGATCCATATGACACCTTAGATGCGCTTCGCGTAGCTAGGAACACTTACATGCATGCTAAAGAGCTGCCAACCGATGTTGATCCTGTCGCTTCGCAGTCGACCGAGTTAACTATAGTTGACGAGATGAAGTGCCGAACTTTTCTTGTCCAATTGAGAATTGGAGTTGGTGCCGTGTTTTCCCAGTTGCCAAGCCTCCGTCAACCAATTGTGACGCAGACCAACGTGAAGTGGATGGGCGAGATGGAAGTGCCCTAGCGCTGTTGCTACGCTCCGACAAGGGTCCCGAGATCGCCTTTGTGTCGCTTGAGTGCCATGGTTACCAGGTCCTCCAGCCGGACTGCAGGGGGAAGTAGAGCCCGCGCATTGCGCCACCGACGGCTTCCGCGTAGGCGTCGAGCTGCCCTGCGTAGCGTGTGCGCTGCTCGTCGAGGAACGCGTCGGGGCCGCCGCCCGTGTGCTCGCTCGTCTTGTAGTCCGCAACCCACTTCTTGCCGTGCGCGTCCTCGATGTAGCGGTCGATGCGAATGCTGCGCAGTCGATTGCGTAGCCGGTACTCGTTGCGCGCTACGGGGTGGGGGCCAAGGAGCCAGCGGCCGCGCTCGTCGGTGATTGCGTTCTTCAGTGCCGTGACAACGAGACTAGCGGCGCGCTTCACTTCGCTCGGCGCGACGCCGCGGGCTTGGAGGTCGCTGGCGAAGTGGTTGCGGAGAGATTCGACGCGCCGCGCGTCCCAGCCCTTGAGCGCGTCTTCGGCGATGCGCTGGAGCCAGGCGTGAACCACGATTCCGGTGTGGCGGGCGGTTTCCTGGGCCCAGTCGAAGGGCGGGCCTTCTTCGGTGCGGCCTTCGTCTTCGGCGGTCCACGCCGTGGCGGCGGGCGCGGCAGGCATGGCGAAGTCCGCCGCGAGCCGCTTCAGCTCGCCAGCAGGCAGTGACTGCGGCTCAATGGTTTCTTGGTTGATGTTAGTTGGCAAAGCAAGGTGCTCCCCAAGTGCATCCCAGGCCAGGCCCAGCAGGCTTCTACGGGACGGCCTTTTCATGACGCCGTCTTCGTCCACCTTCACGCGCCCCAGCAGGTGCAGCCGGGCCTTCGCGCGCGTGGCGGCGACGTAGAAGAGGCGCCCAGCCTCGATGTCTTCGGCCTCGCGGTCAAGCATCCGGACATAGCGATAAAGCGGCTCCTGGTCGCCGCCGGTCTCGTCGATCGGCGCGAGGAGCAGGCGGCCGCCGGCGAGGCTGCGCCAGGCGAAGAGCGGGCGGGCGCCGGAGCGCGGCGACCGGTCCAGGCCGGGCACGATGACGGTGTCGAACTCGAGGCCCTTGGCCTTGTGGATGGTCATGATCTCGACCGCCTCGCCCTCCTTCGCCTCGACGTCGGGGAGCGCGTAGAGCTTGCCGAGGGCCTCGGCGAGGGCGCCGAAGTCGGCGAGGTCGCCCGCCTCCTCCAGGCGCTCGAGCTCGTCGAGGAAGATCTCGGCGTCCTCGAGATCGGTCTTGTCCTCGACGCAGGCCGGGCCGCCGAGGGCGAGCCAGGCGCGTTCGACGCGGTCGCGCAGGGTGCCGCGCAGGCGGTTATCCAGCGCGGGCTTGAGGATGGAGACGAAGCGGGAGAGCTGCGGTTGCTCCTGGATGAGTTCCCAGATGGTTTGGTTGGTTTTATTTTCGAAAAAAGAAGAAAAATCCTGGAGCGAAAGGCCAACCCAGGGAGCCCTGAGGATGGCGAGCCAGGCGACGCGGTCGGCGAGGTGCGTCAGCGCGCGGGTGAGCGCGTAGAGGTCCTGCACCACCTGCTTCTCGCCGAGCTGGTCGATTTCGACAGCACGAAAGCGAATACCACCAGCCTTCAGCGCCGGGACGATGGCGTCGAGGTGCTTGCGGTTGCGCACCAGGATCGCGGTTCTTCCGGAAGATTTTTGAATGAGAGCAACGACGCGCTGAGCTTCGGCGGCATCGTCGGCGAAGGTCTCAAGCGTCGGCTCGCCGCTGGCCTCGGGCGGGTGCGACGGCGTCGAGGGCGAGTACGGCACCGCGCCGGAGGCTTCGTCCTCGGCGCCGGGCAGCACGCGCGGGAACACCTCGTTCACCCAGTCGACGATCTTCGCTTGCGAGCGGAAATTCGTCGTCAGCGTCAGCGGATGCAATTTCAGGTTCGGCAATCCTTCGGCGCGCGCCTTGAGGAACAGGCCCACCTGCGCGTCGCGGAAGCGGTAGATGGACTGCATCGGGTCGCCGACCACGAATACGGTGCGCCCGTCTCCCGCCTGCCAGCCGGCGGTGAGCAGGCGCAGCAGCTCCCACTGCGAGTTGGAGGTGTCCTGGAATTCGTCCACCAGCAGGTGGCGCACCCGCGCGTCCATCGAGAGCAGCAGGTCGGTGGGCGCCTCCGGCGTGCCGAGCGCGCGCAGGGCGCCGTGGGCGATTTCGGTGAAATCTACTTTATTTTTTTTCGAAAAAATGACCAACAGCTGCGCGAGAGCAGGATTGAGCAGCGCGAGGATCGCCTCCAGCGCCTGCCACTGCGTCTCCGAGTACTTCGCCGGCGGCATCGTCAGGAGGGCGGCAAGCGCCTCCTCCAGGCCGGGGATGGCGACCAGTTCTTGCGGCGCCGCCGGGCGCTTCCTCCAATTGCCGTCTTTAGTCAAAACTTCTTTTGCAAGATCAGCCGTGGACTGCGGGTAAAGCGCCTTTGCTTTTGCAAGAAGACGATTTCTTTCGAAAAGCAATGCAGCTTCAAGCTCCGCGCGGGTCGGCGCGCGGCCGGTGTTGCGCAGCCACTGGTCGCGCCGCTTGAGCATTTCGGCGAGCAGGCGCACGGCGTCGCCGACGTTGTTGTCCAAATGACTTAAAAGTTTTTCGACGGAAGGATTGAGAGTGGAAAGCAATCGAGTCGCCGCTTCCTCGTACAGATCGTCGGCGTCCTCGTCGACGCCGGGCTGGGCGCCGAACTTCGCCAGCACCGGCATCTGCTGCGTCAGCGCGGCGCACAGCGCGTCGATGGTCTGGATGCGCAGGCGCGGCGCGAGCTCGGGCGGCACCTGCTCCAGCACGCGCTTCCTCATCTCCGCCGCCGCCTTCTTGGTGAAGGTGATGGCGACGACTTCCTCGGGTTTTTCTACTAATTTGATTAATGCCAGAAAACGATCGACGAGCAGCGTCGTCTTGCCGGAGCCGGCGGGCGCCTGGACGATGAACGAGCGCTTGGGGTCGAGCGCTGCGTCGCGGGCGGACTGATCGGGAATCACTCGTCCACCTCGTCCTCACCAAGATTATTTATTTTTTCAAAAACCCTACATAAGGTCTGAAGGTCGCAATACCGGCACGTCGCAAGGAGCTTCTTCGGATCCACGCGCGCGTCGCCGGAGGCGAAGCCGGCGCCAAGGGCGTCGATGTCCTTCTTCCAGCCGGCGCGCAAGGTGTCCCAATCCTCCGCCTGCTTCACGAGAGGGATGGTGTTTTTATTCTTTGAAAAACCCATATAGCGCATCCCGCCGGTCTTGAGCTTGGCGAAGGCCACCGCGGTAACCGCTTCTTTCACTGACAGCGCGTAGAGCGGGAGCTGCGGCTCCTCCGGCCGCGGGCCCTTCCAGTCGTTGGGCGTGGGATTGCCGGTCTTGTAGTCGATCAGCGCATGGCCGCCGGATTCCAGCGCGTCCATGCGGTCGATCCGGCCACTGAATTGGAGGGACGAGACAGAAAGCTGAAGCTTTTCTTCAATTTTTATGACCGTAAAGGCAGGACGCTCCTTTTCCACCTCCAGCCATTCGCGCGCGAGCTTGGCGAGGCGCTTCTTCTCCAGCTCGGCGAAGCGGCCTTCGAGCTCGAGCTCGGCGACGGCTGCCGCTGCTGCTTTTTCAATTGATAAAGAATTATCTCGTTGCAGCGAACGACTATCCTTCAGCTCGCCCCACAGGTGTTTCATCAGCGCGTGCAGCAGCGAGCCGCGCGCGCGCGCGTCGAGGCCTTCGGCCGGCTCCTCCAGCTCGCGCGCGCCGAGGCGCCAGCGGGCGAAGGCGCGGAACGGGCACGCGGCCTGGTCGGCGAGGATGCCGGTGCCGCCCTTCGGCTTCGGCGTGGCGAGCGCCGGCGCCTGGCCGTCGGGGATGGATTCGAGGCGGCGCGCGGCGAAGATCAGGTCGCGAAACTTTTCGTAGCTTTTGGCCTTCGGCGTTCCCTGGGGGATTCTTGAAATGAGGGGCGAAGCAATCAGCGCCCGGTCCTCTTCCATCGCCGGCCACGAGAACACCACCTCCGGCGCCGCCGACTGCCAGCCTGCCGTGACTCGTTGGCCGAAAATCAAGGATTGTTCCGCGGTCGCCTGCGGGATTCCCGCTTTCCGTTGCAGCGCCGGCGGGATGAACGGATTCGGCTTCGCGCCGAGCGGCCAGGCGTCGTCGGTGAGCCCGCTCACCCACAGCGCGTCGAACTCGAGGCCCGCGGATTCGATGAGGCCCAGCACCTGGACCGGCGCCTCCGGCGATTCGGGCTGGAACAAGGCGTCGTTACATAAATACTCCAATTTCGATATCGCACTACTGGAAGACATCTTTTGGGAAACCCTCTCCAGCCTGGCGAACTCCGCGAGGATTTCATTCAACTTCTGTCGTGATTGAAATTCAATGGAATCGAGCGCGCGCTCGCCCGGGAAGCCGGCCGCCTCGAGCAGCGCCGTGAAATGCCGCGCCCACTCGTGAGGGGAATTTGCATTTCCGCTCTTAAAAGAAAAAATCTTCTCCAGAGAACGGCGAAGTTCCGGACAACTTTCAACCAGGCCAATTAATTTCGGCAGGCTGAGCCGCGCCGGCGCGGTCTTGCGCAGGTCGGCGTCGAGCCGCGCGCGCCGCGCCATCTCGGCCTCGGCGCCGCCGATGAAGGGCGAGCGGATCACGCGGCTCGCCTCTTCATAGGAAATTTCATGGACTGAAAACCGGAGCAGCAGCAAGGCCTGCGCCACGAGCGGGTACTGCGTCAGCGGCATGCCCACGGAAACGTTGAAGGGCTGCCGGGTTCCCAGCACCCGCGCGAACACTCGCACCATCTGTTTTCTTTTTTGCTGCAGATCAGGAACAACAATCCCAATGCGTCGTTTGCCCTCCTCCAACTGCGTGCGCGCCCAGCTTGCCGCCGCCTCGATCTCCTCGCGGGCCGAGGGATACGACTGCTTCTTCGAATCAGCGTCTTTCTTTTCGGGAGAACAGGAAACGAAATCGAATTTGTGGAGGAATTCCCCGGTCTGGGGCGGCAGGACGTCAAAGGCGTAGGCGACGAGGACTTTCGGTCTTTTGAGATCTTTTAGAAAGCGTAGAAGCAAATCAGGTAAACGGGCGGCATCGATATCGCCTTTCGTCTTCGCCTGGTATTTCTTCGCCCACGCCGCAAACGCGGCAGCGTCCTCGTTGCCCGGGAATTTGCCGATCGCGCCGTCGAGGCGCCACTGGTGGGCAAGCTTCCACGCATCGCGCGCCGCGGCGGCGGCCTGCGGGATCACCAGCAGGCCGGACCCGGCGATGACCTCTTCCCACAGCGCCTGCTCCTGCGCCGGCGACAGCAGCAGCGGCAGCTTCGCCGCCAGGTCGGAATAGAGCGCCTCCTCGTGCAGGCGCTGCACGAAGGCGTCGAAGGGCAGGATGTCGGCGGCCTCCCAGACTTTCAGGTTCTTCTTTGTCTGGAAGGCATCAAAATCCGCGACCAGGGACTGCGACAGCCGCTTGTTGGGCGTGACCACCGTGATCCCCGCGGCGAGGCCCTCGGCCAGGCGCGCGAACAGTTCGCTTTTCGAAATCGGCGCGCCCGGCATGCGCGCATAATAAGGCCCATGGACGCCGGGGACGCCCTCCTCCTCGCCCGAGCCCAGTTCGGGCTGAATATCGCGTTCCACATCCTGTTTCCCGCCATCAGCATCGCGCTCGGCTGGTACCTGGTCTGGTTTCGCCTCAAGTACGCGCGCACGCAGGAGGCCGAGTGGCTCGCCACCTACAAGCTGTGGGTCAAGGTGTTCGCCCTCACCTTCGCCATGGGCGTGGTGTCGGGCATCACCATGAGCTTCCAGTTCGGCACCAACTGGCCGGGCTACATGGGCAAGGTGGGCAACATCGCCGGGCCGCTGCTCGGCGCCGAGGTGCTGATGGCGTTTTTCCTCGAGGCCACCTTCCTCGGCGTGATGCTGTTCGGCATGAATCGCGTCAGCTCGCGCGTGCATCTCTTCTCGTCGGTGATGGTGGCGGTGGGCACCACCATCTCGGCGTTCTGGATCCTCGCGCTCAATTCCTGGATGCACACGCCCGTTGGGCAGGTGATGGACGGCGGCGTGCTGATCGCGGGCGACTGGGCGAAGGTCATCTTCAATCCGTCGTTCCCCTACCGCCTCATGCACATGCTGCTCGCCTCCGGCCTTACGGCCTCGTTCCTCATCGCCGGGCTCTCCGCGTGGCGCCTGCTCAAAGCGCCGGGCGATGCGGGCGCCACGAAGACCCTGCGCCTCGGCGCGCTGGTGGCGGCGGTGCTCGCGCCGCTGCAGATCTTCGTCGGCGACCTGCACGGGCTGAACACCCTCGAGCACGAGCCGGCCAAGATCGCCGCCATGGAGGCGATCTGGAAAACCGAGAAGAGCGTGCCGCTGGTGCTGTTCGCGGTGCCGAACGAGGAGACCAAGCGCAACGACTTCGCCATCGAAGTGCCGAAGATGGCGAGCTTCATCCTCAGGCACGACCTGGACGCGGAGCTGAAGGGGCTGGACGCCTTCGCGCCGGACCACCCGCCGGTCGCGCCGGTGTTCTTCGCCTTCCGCGCGATGGTCGGCATGGGGGTCCTGATGCTGGCCCTTTCGTGGGGAAGTCTTTTTTTCCGTAAACGAGAACCGCGCTGGCTGCTGTGGGCCTTCGCCGGGATGACCTTTTCCGGCTGGTTTGCGACGCTCTGCGGCTGGCTGGTGACCGAGATCGGGCGCCAGCCCTGGCTCGTCACCGGCATCCTGCGCACCGCGGACGCCGCGGGACGCGTGCCCGAAGCCGCGCTCGGCGCGAGCTTCGCCGGCTACCTGCTGGTGTACGGCGTGATGCTGCTCGCCTACATCGTGGTGCTCACCCACATGGCGAGCGAAGGAGCGAAGGCATGAGCCTCGACCTGCCGCTGATCTTCGGCGTGCTGATGGGCGCGGCGATCCTCGCCTACGTGGTGCTCGACGGCTACGACCTCGGCGTCGGCATGCTGATGCCGGCAGCGACCCCCTCGGAGCAGGACGTGATGGTGGCCTCGATCGGCCCGTTCTGGGACGCCAACGAAACCTGGCTGGTGCTCGGCGTGGGCATCCTCTTGATTGCCTTCCCGGCGGCGCACGGCTACATCCTCGGCTCGCTCTACCTGCCGGTGGCGGCGATGTTGACGGGACTGATGCTGCGCGGCGTCGCCTTCGAGCTGCGCGTCAAGGCGCTGGGCTGGCACGCCGAGCTGTGGAACTGGCTGTTCTGGGCCGGCTCCTTCCTCGCCTCGTTCGCGCAGGGCTACATGCTCGGGCGCTACCTCACCGCCTTCCAGGCCGGCTGGGGCTACACCCTGTTCGCGCTGCTGACGGGCGCGGCGCTGTGCGGCGGCTACGTGCTGATGGGCGCGACCTGGCTGATCCTGCGCACCGAGGGCGAGTTGCAGATGAAAGCCGTGGCCTGGACGCGCTGGGGCCTGCTGTGGGTGGCGCTCGGCATCGCGCTGGTATCGGTGGCCACGCCGCTCGCGAGCGAGGTGGTGCGGCAGAAGTGGTTCGATTTTCCGCGCACGCTCGCGCTGATGCTGCTGCCGCTTGCCACCGCGGCCGCCTGGTTCTGGGTGTGGCGCTCGGCCGGCCGCTCCGAGTGGAAACCGTTCGCCGGCGCGGTGGCGATCTTCGTCCTTGCCTTCGCCGGCCTCGCCTACAGCGTGTTCCCCTACGTGGTGATCGGCTGGCTCACCCTGCGGGAAGCGGCGGCCCACCCCTCGGCGCTGAAGGTGGTGCTGGCGGGCGTCGCGCTGGTGCTGCCCTTCCTCGTCGCCTACACCGTGTTCGCCTACCGCGTGTTCCGGGGAAAAGCGCGCGCCGGGCTCTACGGGTAAGCTAGCCGCAGGAGGAACATAAGATGAGATTGTTTTTTGCCGCACTGCTTTTCTTTTTTATTGGCAATGCGAATTCCCAGGAATACCCCGCCCGCGAAATCCGCTCGATCTGCAACTTCTCCGCCGGCTCGGGCGCCGACATCATCGTGCGCTACTACAGCGATCGCCTCTCGCGCCTCGCCGGCAAGCCGGTGATCGTCGACAACAAGCCGGGCGCGCAGGGGCTGCTCGCCACCGACTTCCTCGCCAAGAGCAAGCCCGACGGCTACACGCTGCTGATCACGCCGGCGAGCTCGACGCTCGCCATCGCGCCGCACATGTTCAAGAAGCTGCCGTTCGACCCGGTGAAGGACTTCGCGCCGGTGACGACGCTGCTGACGCTCAGCTTCGTCCTCGCCGTCAGCCCGGACGGGCCGCACAGGACCTTCGCCGACCTGGTGGCGAACTTGAAAGCAAAACCCGGTAACGGCTTTTATGGCACGCAGTCGAACAGCGGCCAGGTGTCGGCAGAGCTGTTCAAGGACAAGCTCGGCCTGCAGACCACCTACGTGCCCTTCAAGGCCACCGGCGACGCCTTCGCCAACCTGCTCGGCGGCGCCATCGACTTCATGTCGGTGGATTCGACCTGGGCGGCGACGATGCACCCGACGCGGGTGCGCATCCTCGCCGTGACTTCGGCAAGGCGGAACAGCAGCCTGCCGGAGGTACCGACGCTGCAGGAGCTGGGCCTGGGCGAGATCGACGTCACGCCGTGGTGGGGCGTGGTGGTGCCGGGCGGCACGCCGCCGGCGATCGTGGCGCTGCTCGCCGGCTGGTTCAACCAGATCAACAGCGATGCCGATACGAAGCAATTCCTCGCGCGCCAGGCGTCCGATCCCTTCCCCGGCTCGCCCGAGTCGATGGCGGCGCTGATCAAGACCGACATCGAGCGCTGGGGGCGCTACGTGAAGCTGGCGAAGATCGAGCCGCAGTGATTCGGATTGCAGCAGAAGAGGCTTGGGCGCCCGCCTCGCTTCTCAAGCTGTACCAGAATCTCCTCGAATCGAAACCGGAAGCCTGGGACCCGGGCTTCCGCAGCCTGTGGGGCTTCTTCCTCGGCGCCACGCCGCGCGCCACGCAACTGGTCGAGCGCATCCAGGACCTCGGTGTGCGCCGCATCGCCGACATGGACGCCACCGGCATCGCGCGCCAGATCGTGTTCCTGAGCTCTCCCGGAGTGCAGGTGTTCGACGCGCCTCTCGCGGTTTCGCTTTCGAAAGATCTAAACGATGAGATCCTCGAAAGCGTAAAAAAATTCCCCACGCGTTACACCGCGCTTGCTGCCATCGCGCCGCAAGATCCCGCCAACGCCGTGAAAGAACTTCAAAGAACAATAAACCTTGGCTTCAAGGGCGCGGTGATCAACTCCCATACCCAGGGCGAGTACCTCGACGATCCGAAGACCTGGGAAATCTTCGAGGCGGCGCAGGCGCTCGACGTGCCGATCTACCTGCATCCCAATACGCCGCCGCCGCGCATGATCGCGCCCTTCCTGCCGCGCGGCCTCGACGGCGCGATCTACGGCTTCGCGGTGGAGACCGGGCTGCACGTGCTGCGCATGATCGTCGGCGGGGTGTTCGACCGCTTCCCGAAGCTGAAGCTCGTGGTCGGCCACCTCGGCGAGGGGCTGCCTTTCTGGCTGTTTCGCCTCGACTACATGCACCGCTCGATGGTCGCCTCGAACCGCTACCCGGGCGCGCAGCCGCTGAAGAGGAAGCCGAGCGATTACCTGAAGGAAAACATCTGGGTCACCACCAGCGGCATGCAGTGGGCGCCGGCGATCAAGTTCTGTCTCGAGGTGCTGGGCGAGGACCGCGTGATGTACGCGATGGACTATCCCTACCAGTTCGTGCCGGAAGAGGTGCGGGTTACCGATGACCTTGCTGTTTCAGATTCAGTAAAAAAGAAAATTTACCAATTGAACAGCGAAAAGGTCTTCAAGCTTTAAGCAAGGTCTCGATGCGCGACACCAGCTCGGCGAGCGGCGCGCTCTTGGCGATGGCGTGGCGGCCGCCCACCTCGCGCTCGCCGGAGAGCAGCGCGGAGAGGAACAGCACCGGGATGTCGCGCGTCTCGTCGTCGGCGAACAAGGCCGCCGAGACGTCGCCGCCGTCCATGCCCGGCATGTCGATGTCGCACAGGATCAGGTCGGGGTGGCCGTCGCGCGCCAGCTGCACCACGCGCTCGGCATCGCTGACGGCGAGCAGCTCGTAGCGCGCGCCGAGCTTGGCGCGCAGGAAGTCGAGCACCGCCTCGTCGTCGTCCACCAGCAGGATCTTGCGCTTGCTCACCGCGCCTCCTCGGCCTGCAGGCGCACCTTCACGTTATCGAGGTGCGCGCGCACCTCTGCAACCTGGCGCGAGAGCCCCGCGGCGTCGGGGTCGGCCGCGCGGCGTTCGATATCCCGGCAGCGCGCCGCCGCCCAGCGGAAGCCATAGAGCATGAAGCTGCCGGCGAGCTTGTGCGCCAGGCGCCGGAAGCGCGCGCGGTCGTCGCCCGCGAGCGCCTGCGGCATCTCGTCGAGCGCGCGGCGGCGCGAAGCGAAGAACGCCGGCAGGCTGGTCTCGAGGTCGGGGTCGATCTCGACCGCATCATGGGCGGCGGCCTCCGGCGCCGCCTGCGGCGGGGCCGGCGATTCGCCGGCCAGCACGCGCGCAAGCGCCTCGGGCGAGGCCGGCTTGATCAGGTAGTAGTCGCAGCCCGCCGCCAGCGCGCGCTGGATGATCGCCGCCTCGTCGTTGGAGGAAATGGCGACGATGGTGAGCCGGCGCCGGTCCTCCTGGCGCTCCAGGCGCCGCAGCGCCGCGGCCGCCTCGTAGCCGTCCATCACCGGCATCTCGAGGTCGAGCAGCACGATGTCGGGCCAGGCGCGGCGCGCCGCCTCGAGCGCCGCGCGCCCGTTCACCGCCAGCTCCGGCTCGGCACCCGCCGGCAGGCTGTGGCGCAGGGCGAGGCGGTTGAACTCGTCGTCGTCGACGATCAAAACTCGTTTCATCGAAAATGAATCTGTTACAGGAAGTGATTTGTTCAATAAAGGCTGAACAGCCCGGGGTGCCGCCTCGCGCGCGAGGCTGAGCTGCACCGTCACCGTGGTGCCCGCCTCCGCGGAGGTGCTGAGCGTGATGTCGCCCTGCTGCACGCGCGCCATCAGGCGCGCCGAGTAGGTGCCGAGGCCGAGGCCGGCGCTTTTTCCCGAGGTGGCGTACTTCTGGAAGAAGCGCGCGCGCACTTCCTCGGGCACCGTGCCGGCGTTGTGCACGCGCGCAAGCAGCGCGTCGCCGCGCGGCTCCAGCGTCACCTGGACGGTGCTGTCGTCGGGCGCCGCCTCGATCGCGTTCTTGATGAGATTGGCGAACATCGAATAGCACAGCAGCTCCTCGCCGTAGGCCGTGCTCGCGCCCGGCGCCGCCACGTGCACCGCCACGCCCTTGGAGGCCGCCTGCGCCTCGAGGTCGTCGAACACGCGCCGCACCACCTCGGCGAGATCCACCGGCAGCGGGCGGAACTCGTACTTGTTCTGCTCCATGCGAAAGAGATCGAGCGACAGGTTGACCATGTTGAGGATGCGGTAGCCGGCGCGCTCGATGCCGCCGAGCAGCTCGATGTGGTCGGGCGGCAGGTTGGCGTTGTCGCGCAGCAGGCGCGACATGGCGATCATGCTGTTCAGCGGCGTCTTCAGGTCGTGGCGCGACATGCGCTCGACTTCCTCGCGCAGGCGCACGCCGGCGCGCAGCGCCTCCTCCTGGAAGCGGCGCTCGCTGATGTCGCTGAAGGCGGCGATGAAGCGCGTGGCGTAGCCCCTGGCGTCGCGCACCGAGGCGCCCACCGCCTCGACCCAGACGTAGGAGCCGTCCGAGCGGCGCAGGCGGTAGACCACCGGCTGGTGCAGCTCCTGCGCGCCCGCGGGCCCCTCGCCCATCACGTGCTCGCGGAACATCTGCTGCACCCAGGGGCGGTCCTCGGGGTGCACCAGCTCGAAGTAATCCGGCCAGCGCGAGGTGTCGGCGTGCGGCGCGTGGCGCAGCATCTCCTTGAAGCGCGGCGAGTAGTAGGCGGTGCGGGTGACCCCGTCCCAGTCGAGGATGCCGAGCTGCGTGGCGCGCACCACCAGGGCGGTGCGCCGCTGTTCCAGCGCCAACGCGCGTTCCATCGCCGTGCGATCGGTGGTGTCGATGCTCGCGGTCAGCACGCCGAGCACCCGGCCCTGCGAGTCGGCGATGGCGGTGCGCGTCTGCAAGTACCGGCGCTCGCCCAGCTGGTAATCCATCGGCGGCGTCGGGTAGCCGGGCCCGGCCGCGAGCGCCACCTTGTCCATGGCAAGCAGCGCGTCGGCCTCCGTCTCGCTTGCGCGCGCGCGCGGGCTGGTGCCGATCACGTGCTCGCGCTTGTGGCCGTAGTAGGTCTCCCAGGTGCGGTTGACGAAGACGTACTTGCCTTGCGTGTCGCGCATCGACAGCGCCACCGGCACCGAGTCGAACACGTCGGAGGAGAACTTGGCCTGGTCGAGCGAGCGGCGCGCCTCGGACTCGAAGGCGCGGATCGCGCGCCGTGTCAGCACCACGGCGGGGGCGATCACATAGGCGATGAAGGCCGCCGGCTCGAGGCCGTCGGCCGGGAGATCAGCACCGGCCAGAAGGTCCGGCGCTCGCGCACCAGCTGCACCGCCACCACCGCCGCCCAGGCCGCAATCGCGAGCGCCAGCGCCTGCGCGGCGGCGAGCGCGGTGACCGCCGCTGCGGCGGCGCCTAGCAGGCCGGCGACAAGCGCCGCGCGCCGCGCCCAGAGGCCGGGCCGCAGCGCGGCGACGAAGAAGGCAAGGAAGGGCAGCGCGAGGATGCCGGCCCACGGGCCGGCCGCGTGCGCGCCGAAATAAAGCGCGGTCGCCACGCAGCCCAGGAACAGGCCCAGCCACAGCGCGACGAAGTCGCGCCAGCGCGCGACGAACACCATGATCGCGCCGAAGGCCATGGCGCCGACCGCGCCGACCAGCATCAGGGCCTGGGGCGAACTGGTCATCAACGCTCAAGAATTGCCGTTACGCCCATTCCTCCGGCAGCGCAGATCGAAATCAACCCGCGCCCCGAGCCGCGCTGCGCCAGCTGCTTGGCGAGCGTCGCCACGATGCGCGTGCCGGTGGCGGCGAACGGGTGCCCGACGGCGACGCTGGAACCCATGGGGTTCAGTTTTGTGCGGTCGATACTTCCCAAAATGCCGCGGTTGAGTTTTGTTTTGCAAAAATCTGCCGACTCCCAGGCCTTCAAGGTGCACAGCACTTGCCCCGCAAACGCCTCGTGGATTTCGTAGATATCGAAGTCCTGCAGCTTGAGGCCCGCGCGGTCGAGCATGCGCGGCACCGCGTAGGCCGGCGCCATCAGCATGCCCTCCTTCGGCCCGGCCATGCCGACGTAATCGACGGCGGCGGTTTCACTGAAGGAAAAATAGGCCTGCGGCTTCAGGTTTTTCCGCTGCGCCCACTCCTCCGACGCCAGCAGCACGCAGGAGGCGCCGTCGGTGAGCGGCGAGCTGTTGCCCGCCGTCAGCGTTCCGTTCGGGCCAAAGTCGAATGCCGTTCTTAACGTGGAAAGTTTTTCGAGGCTGGTATCGGCGCGGACGTTGTTGTCTTTTTTCAAGCCGTTAAATTCAAACACGAGATCGTTGAAAAAACCGGCCTGCCAGGCCGCGGCGGCCTTCTGGTGGCTCGCCAGCGCCAGCGCGTCCTGCTCGCGGCGGCCGATCATCCATTCCTTCACCATCTCCTCGCAATGCTCGCCCATCGACATGCCGGTGCGCGGCTCGGCGATGCCCGGGTGGTCCGGGGCGAGATCGCGCGGCCTGAGGTGTCCGATGGTGCTGATTTTTTCACCGAAAGTCCTTGCCCTGGAGAGGCGCAGCACCGTCCTTTGCAGATTCTTTCGATACGTCAGCGGCACGTCGCTGGCGGTATCGGAGCCGCCGGCGATGGCCGAGTCGATCTCGCCCGCCGCGATGCGGTTGGCGAGCTGCGCCACCGCCGACAGGCTGGTGCCGCAGGCGCGCTGCAGGTCGTAGGCCGGCGTCTCGGGGTGCAGGCCGGCGCCGAGCGCGCATTCGCGCGCCAGGTTCCAGTCGCGCGAGTGCTTGATCACCGCGCCCGCCGCCACTTCGCCCACCCTCTCGCCCTTCAAGGCGTATTTCTCCACCAGGTAGCGCAGGGCGGCCGTCAGCATGTCCTGGTTGCTGGCATCGATATAGGCGGAATTGACGCGCGCGAACGGAATGCGCGCACCGCCGATTATTGCAACGCGTCGTGGACTGTCGGCCATGGACCATGATACAGAAGGCCTCCACAGGGGAGGCAATGCATGGGCAAATTCTTGGGGGTCGTTTTAAGCTGCTTCACGTTGCTTGCCTCGACGGCCGGCGCGCAGATCAACCCCATAGCGCGCTATAACAATATCAGCGAGAGCGGCTACCTGTTGAATCGGTGCGGTGCCCTGACGGCGGAGCGGTTGGCCTGGCTGAAGCTCATCCGCGGCCACGCGATGCAGTCGCTCGGCTGGGACGAGGCCAGGGCCGCGGAGCAAGAAGAAATCCTGACCAGGGAATTCGGCGCGCGCTATCGCGAAGTTTCCAAGGAAAAATGCGCCGAGGTCGCGCGCGGTGCCGATCAAGAGCGCACCACGACGAAGATCGCGCCTTGAGGCAACCGGGAAATCGGGCGCTGACCCCGATTTTCAGGCCGGCGGGATCTGTAATTTTCCCTTGATGATCTTGCGCGTCGGCGTGAGCGGCATTTCTGCGACGACCACCAGCCGCTCCGGTAACTTGTTTTTCGCGATGTTTTTTTCTGACAGATAGGAAACGACTTCTTCCAGGGTAAGAGAGGAATTTTTTTCCTTTAAAACCGCAAAGGCGCAAGCCTTCTCGCCCAAAATCGGATCGGGCATCGGCACGATAGCCGACTGCTGGATCTTCGGGTGCGCGTCGAGCAGCATTTCGATATCCACCGGGTTGAACTTGACGCCGCCGCGGTTGATGATGTCCTTGGTGCGCCCGGTGATAGCGTAGTTCTCGCCGCGCTTTTCCGCCAAGTCGCCGGAACGGAACCAGCCGTCGGCGGTAAACGCCGCGGCATTCGCTTCGTCGTTCCGGTAGTAGCCCGTGAAGAGCAGCGGTCCCCGCACCTGCAGCTCGCCATCGGACAGCCGGATCTCGGTGCCGGGGCTCGGGCGCCCGGTGGTGGCGGCCGAGACCTCCGGCGGGTCGCCGGGCCGCGAGTACAGGCCCGCCTGCAGCTCGGTCATGCCCCAGAGCTGCGTCACGGCGCAAGCCGGCGCTTTTTCCTGGAAGAACCGGATCAACGGCGGCGGCGCCGACGAACCGGAGACGATGGCGAGCTCGAGCGAGGACCAGTCGTGCCGCTCGAACAATCCGGCCGCGCGGCAAGCGGCAACATGGGCAGGAGCGGTCCACAGCGCCGTAGGTTTGAATTTTTCCATTAAAGAACTCAATTCATCCGGCTTGAATGACGGCAACAGCACCGTGCACGCGCCCACCGCCCACGCACAGTGCAACGAGTACAAGCCGTAGAGATGCGACAGCGGCGCCGCGCACAGCACCCGGCTCTTCGCGCTCAACCGGTGCTCGGTCGCTCCGAGGCGCGCGTTGCCGAGCATGCTGCGGTACGGGTGCGGCACGCCTTTCGGCGACGCCGTGGTGCCGGAGGTGTAGAGCAGCAGGAACGGATCCCGGGGATCGGGCAACGGAAAATCGGGCGGCAGGGAGCCGTGTCCCTCCAGATCGAGATTTCCATGCAGAAAAACCCGCGCACCGCCATGCCCGAGGATGGCCTCGATCTCGGCGCCGCGGTAGGGCATGTGCAGCGTGCACAGCACCGCGCCAAGTCGGCAGGCGGCGAGATAGGCGATGAGGAACTCCGGTGTGTTGGGCAGCTGCACCGCCACGACGTCGCCCCGGCCGACGCCGGCTCGGCGCAACCCCTCGGCGCACCGGAGGGACCTTTCCTGCAGGTTCTTCCAGGAGATGACGCCCTTTGAAAAAACCACTGCCGGATCGTCGGGCCGCTCCGCCGCATGCTTCGCCACCCAGCCGGTCAGCGTGTCCGCGGCCCACCAGCCGCGTGAAACAAACTCGCGCTCGCGGTCCGCGTCGTAGGCCGGTCGTTCCATGTGGCCGTATATTAGACGCATGACGATGCGGCTCTGGGACCTCGCGGGCGCGGAAGACGATCGACGCTTCTCGCCGTACTGCTGGCGCATCAAGATGGCGCTGCGCCACAAGGGACTCGCAGCCGAGGAGATTGCGTGGCGCTTCACCGACACCGAGGCGATCGCCTTCTCCGGACAGAAATTGGTGCCGGTGCTCGAGGACCACGGCCGCGTCGTCTACGATTCCTGGGACATCGCGCTCTACCTCGACCAGGCCTATGCGGAGCGGCCGCTGCTCGAATCCGAAGGCGCCAAGGCCTTCGCCTATTTCCTCAAGCACTGGACGGTGGCGAACCTGCACGGCCATGTCTCGAAGGCGGTGCTGCTCGACCTCTACGCCGTCGTGCATGAGAAGGACAAGGCCTACTTCCGCGCCTCGCGCGAGAAGCGCTACGGCATGCCGCTCGAGAAATTCTGCGACCCGCGCGCTGGCGTCGCCGCGCTGCGCGGCGCGCTCGATCCGATCCGGCCGGTGTTCGTGCAGCACCGTTTTCTCGCCGGCGGCGCGCCCGGCCTTGCCGACTACATCCTGTTCGGGCCGTTCCAGTGGGCGCGCGCGGTGTCGCCGCTGCGCCTGCTCGAGCCCGACGACCCGGTCTACGCCTGGCGCGAGCGCATGCTCGATCTTTTCGGCGGCTACGCTCGCGCGGCCAAGGGCTACCCGGTGTGGGCTTGAGCCTCTACTTCATCGCGTCCTTTTTCATCATGCCGTCTTTCTTCATCATGTCGTCCTTCTTCATTTCGCCCTTTTTCTTCATCGCGTCCTTCTTCATCCCTTCCTTCTTCATCTCGTCCTTCTTCATCATGCCCTTTTCCTGGGCGTAGGCAGCGGGAGCGGTGGAGAGGCAGGCGGCGAGGGCAACGGCGGCGAATCGTTTCAAGCGTCCTCCTTTGGGCGGTCGTGAATGACCGTCCCGTTGGTCGGCCGGGAACGTCACACCTTACATGCGGCACCGGGGTTTGCTAACCTTGCGCTCGACAAGATTAGGAGGGAGTCCGATGCATGAATCGCGCCGTCAATTCCTGAGCACTGCGGCAGGCCTCGCTGCGCTCGCCGCCCTTGGCAAGGCAAGGGGTCAGGAAGCGCCGGCCGGCACGATGCCGAACGATTCGGTCAAGGCGGGCAAGGTGTCGGCCATGCAGTGGCACTCGGAGCGCCCGCTGACCGGCAGCGTGCCGGCATACGAGCACGACTTCGACGTCACGCCCACCGATCGCATGTTCGTGCGCAACAACCTGCTCACCCCGACTATCGACCCCACCAAGCACCGCATCAGCATCAAGGGGCTGGTGGACAAGGAGCTCGAATTCAGCCTCGAGGACTTCAAGGCCAACTTCGCGCCGCTCACCATGCAGGGCATGCTCGAATGCGCCGGCTCCGGCCGCTCCAACTACAAGCCGGCGGCGAGCGGCACGCCCTGGCTCGCGACGGGCGGCATGGGCTGCCCGACCTGGACCGGCGCGCGGCTGCGCGACGTGCTGAATATCTGCGGCCTCAAGCCCGGCGCGGTGCACGTTGCCGGCCACGGCGGCGACCCGGGCGCCATCGACACCGCGGCGCCGGTGATCCGCTCCATCCCGCTCACCAAGGCGATGGAGGCGAGGACGCTGGTCGCCTGGGAGATGAACGGCAAGCCGCTGCCGACGGTGCACGGCTTTCCGCTGCGCCTGGTGGTGCCGGGCTGGGTCGGCTCGGCCTCGACCAAGTGGCTGCACACGATTTACGTGCTGGATGCGCCCTTCAAGGGCCCCTACATGGACTTGAGCTACCGCATGCCGCGCGTGCCGGTCCAGCCCGGCGAGAAGATGCCCGAGGACACCGTGATCGCCGAAGCCTGGCCGATCAAGTCGATGATCACCTCGCCCAGGCCGGAGGCGCGTTTCCGCGTCGGGGAGCAGATCCTGATCACCGGCCGTGCCTGGATCGGCGAGGGCGAGATCGACCACGTCGAGGTCTCGGCCGACGAAGGCCGCAGCTGGTTCTCGGCGCGCCTGTTCGGCCGCGCCGACAAATACGCGTGGCGCAAATTCACCTTCCCCTACCTGGCCGACAATCCGGGCAAGCAGAGCTTCATCGCGCGTGCCTGGGATACCCGCGGCAACGCGCAGCCCCAGGTGCCGGTATGGAACCCGCTCGGCTACTTCTGGAACGGCTGGCACCGGGTGGAGGTTGTTGTTGAAGCTTAGGTTTTTTGTACTGACGGCTTTTGTTTCAACAGCAGCTTATTCGCAAGACCAGCTGATCTCGGGCCCCGGCTCCACCCTCACCGAGAACAAGTGCAAGATCTGCCACGAGCTGCAGCACATCCGCCGCTCGCCGCTGTCGCGCGGAGAATGGGCCGACAACCTGCGCAACATGAAGGCGCGCGGCACGCCGATGAGCGAGGCCGAGATGGCGGTGATCCTCGATTACCTCGCGGCCTACTACAACCGCGAAAAACCGGCGCCGGCGCCCTCGCCCGACACGCTGGTTTCCGCCAATCCGATGCAGCAGCTGCTCGAGCGCCACGCCTGCAGCGGCTGCCACGCGCTGGACCGACGCGTGGTCGGCCCTTCTTTCAAGGAAATTGCTGCACGATATGGTTCAGATGCAAAAGCAGTTGCTGCGCTGATTAAAAAAGTACGTGACGGAAGTCGAGGCACCTGGGGACCGGTGCCGATGCCGCCGAACAGCGGCGTCTCCGAAGCCGACGCGCGCACGCTGGCCGGCTGGATCCTGCAGCAGCGCTAGCGCGCTACTGCGCCAGCGGCACGAAGAAGGCCTCGCGCACCACGTCCTTGCCGGCGAGCAGCTCGCCCGACTCGCGCCTCGCCTCGTCGAACGCCACGCCGGCGATCTTGCGCAGCGTCAACCGCGCCTCGTCGAGCGTGCGGCCGTGCGAATTCACGCCCGGCAGCTCCTCGATGAACCCGACGTAGCCGTGGTTCGATTTCAGGTATACGGCGGTAAAGGCAATCACCGGCTGATCCATCGCGCTCTCCTTTTATTCCTGCCGCAGCAGCCTATCGCGGCGCGATGACACCAGCGTTACTCCTTTTTCTTCACCACCACCACTCGCCAGTCAGCGCAGCGTTGACCTCCACTTCGAGGCCGGTGTCGCGCGCGAAGTTCCCGGCAGCGCCGATTTGCAGTTCTTTTTTCAACGAACGGATTCGCATATCCGAACGCACCACTGCCTCGGCTAGCGCTCCAGCAGATGTTTCTTGTCTTTGACCTTGGTCCACTGGTCGGCATCCGGGGGGGCCGGCTTCCTCTCGATCAGGGGCTTCCAGACCTGGGACAACTCCTTATTCAGGGCGATGAAAGGTCGCTGGACCTCCGGCACGTCGTCCTCGGCGTAGATGGCCTCCACCGGGCATTCCGGGACGCACAGGGTGCAGTCGATGCACTCGTCGGGGTCGATGACTAGCATGTTCGGGCCCTCGCGGAAGCAGTCGACGGGACAGACGTCGACGCAGTCCGTGTACTTGCACTTGATGCAGCTTTCGGTGACAACGTAGGTCATAAGGTTATTCTAATCAATACTTTAGCATTTTATCGGCCCCGGCCTCATAATAGAGGCCTTCCTGCAACACCCCCATCGGCGAGAACCCATGAGCAGCTCTGATATCCGGCACGTCACCGACGAGTCTTTTGACCCGGAAGTGCTGAAGTCCGAAACCCCGGTGCTGGTCGATTATTGGGCCGAATGGTGCGGCCCCTGCAAGTCGATCGCCCCCATCCTGGACGAGGTGGCCCGCGAGTACTCGGGCCGGCTCAAGGTCGCCAAGATCAACGTCGACCAGAACCAGATGGTGCCGGCCAAATTCGCGGTGCGCGGCATCCCCACGCTGATGCTGTTCAAGAACGGCGCGGTCGAGGCGACGCGGGTCGGCGCGCTCTCCAAATCCCAGCTCACCGCCTTTCTTGACAGCAACATCTGAAGCTCTTAGGCTGTAGTCGCAGCAGGTCGTAGCAGCAGGGCAGTTCCGGCAAAACAATTCCCGATTAATCGTTTTCCGCGCTTGGGTTTCCCAGGGCGCTCATCTCCCAAGTTTATGGCCAGGCCCCACGCAGTTCCCCCGGATGTAGCGGCAGCCCCTGCCGCCCCCAGCCCCGAAGCGAGCGCTGCCGCGCCCGGCACCGGGCTGCCCGTTCCGCTGCACCTCTCGGAGCTGAAGTCGCACCACGTCACCCAGCTGGTGGAGATGGCGGTGTCGAACGGCATCGAGAACGCAAGCCGCCTGCGCAAGCAGGACCTGATCTTCGCGCTGCTGAAGAACCAGGCGAAAAAGGGCGCGTCGATCTTCGGCGACGGCACGCTCGAAGTGCTGCCCGACGGCTTCGGCTTCCTGCGCTCGCCCGAGACCTCGTACCTGGCGAGCACCGACGACATCTACGCGACTCGATCGAGGGCGAGATCCGCACGCCCAAGGACGGCGAGCGCTACTTCGCCCTGGTCAAAGTCGACAAGGTCAACAGCGAAGCCCCCGAGGCGGCGAAGAACAAGATCCTGTTCGAGAACCTGACGCCGCTGCATCCGGACGAGGCGTTCAAGCTCGAGCGCGACATCAAGGCCGAGGAAAACACCACCGGGCGCGTGATCGACATCGTGGCGCCGATCGGCAAGGGCCAGCGCGGCCTGATCGTCAGCCCGCCCAAGGCCGGCAAGACGGTGATGCTGCAGCACATCGCGCACGCCATCGTCGCCAACCATCCCGACGTCACGATGATCGTGCTGCTGATCGACGAGCGGCCGGAGGAAGTGACCGAAATGTCGCGCTCGGTGCGCGGCGAAGTGGTGGCCTCGACCTTCGACGAGCCGGCCTCGCGCCACGTGCAGGTCGCCGAGATGGTGATCGAGAAGGCGAAGCGGCTGGTGGAACACAAGAAGGACGTCGTCATCCTTCTGGATTCCATTACCAGATTGGCCCGTGCGTATAACACGGTCGTGCCGGCGTCCGGCAAAGTCCTGACGGGCGGCGTCGACGCGAACGCGCTGCAAAAGCCGAAGCGTTTCTTCGGCGCCGCGCGCAACGTCGAGGAGGGCGGCTCGCTCACCATCATCGCCACCGCGCTGATCGACACCGGCAGCCGCATGGACGACGTGATCTACGAGGAATTCAAGGGCACCGGCAACATGGAGATCCACCTCGACCGGCGCATGCACGAGAAGCGCATTTATCCTGCTATTAACGTGAACCGGTCTGGCACCAGGCGCGAGGAGCTTCTGATCGAAGCGCCGATCCTGCAGAAGGTGTGGGTGCTGAGGAAGCTGCTGTTCCCGATGGACGAGCTCGAAGCGGCCGAATTCCTGATCGACAAGCTCAAGGCCACCAAGTCGAACGCCGAGTTCTTCGACTCGATGCGCCGCGGTTAAATTTCCTTTATAATCCGCGCCCGATGAAAAACGGCATCCATCCCGACTATCCCGCGGTGATCTTCCACGACACCAGCGCCAACCATTCCTTCCTCACGCGCTCGGCGATCGACACCAAGGGCCGCGAGACGATGAAATGGACCGACGGCAAGGAATACCCGGTGGTGAAAGTGGAAGTGTCCTCGGAATCGCATTCGTACTACACCGGCAAGACCAAGATCATCGACACCGCCGGCCGCGTCGAGAAGTTCAAGCGCCGCTACACCAAGAAGAAGGTCTGAACCCCGGGGCATGCTGCCCCGCCTGAAGCTTCCCCTGCCACCGGCGGCGCTCGCGCTGCTGGCGGCCGTATTTCTCCTGCCCGGGCTCGCCGGGCACGATCCCTGGAAGTCGCAGGACGTCCTCACCCTCGGCATCGCCCACGGCATGGCGACGGGCGGCGACCTGCTGGTGCCGCGCGTGGCGGGCCTGCGCTGGCTGATCGACCCGCCGCTCTATCACTGGGTCGCGGCGCTGCTGGGCACGCTATTGCAGTGGGTGCTCGAGTTCCATGCCGGCGCGCGCCTGGCGAGCGGCGTTTTCGTCGCGGCGGCGCTCTATTTCGCGCACCTCGCCGGCCGCGGCTGGTCCGATGCGGGAAGAGCGCCCCTCGCCGGCGCCGCGGCAGCGTTGCTCCTGCTCGGCTCGCTCGGCCTGATGGTGCACTCGCACGAGGCGCTGCCCGAGCTCGCCTCGCTCGCCGCGCTGAGCGGCGCGCTCGCCTGCCTGCCGCACGCCGCGCGCCGTCCGCTGCAGGCCGGCGCCGGTCTCGGCCTCGCCCTCGGTCTCGCCTTTCTCGGCGCCGGCTGGATCGCGCCGGTGTCGCTCGCCGCGGCGATCGCCGCCGGCCTGCTCGCCTGCCGCGAATGGCGCAATCGGCGGGTCGCCGCGTTCCTCGCCACGGCACTCGTGGTAGCCGCCGCGATTGCCGCGGCCTGGCTGCTCGCGCTCGCGCTGCGCTCGCCGGAGGCGTATCGCGAGTGGTGGCTGCTCGCCTCGCAGCGCCAGGGCGAGCTGCTCGACAACCTGCGCCGCCTGGTCGGCACCACCGGCTGGTTCGCGTGGCCGGCGTGGCCGCTCGCGCTGTGGAGCCTGTGGTCGCTGCGGCGCCGCTGGGCCGAGCCGCGGCTGCTGGTTCCGGCGGCTGCCGCGCTCGCCCTCCTCGCCCTGCAGTCCTGGTGGGGGCCGTCGCAGCAGGAGAACCTGCTGCCAATGCTCGCGCCGCTTGCCCTGCTCGCCGCGCAGGGCGTGTTCACGCTGCGCCGCGGCGCCATGGGCGCGCTCGACTGGTTCGGCGTGCTGACCTTCGGCGTCTTCGCCGGGCTGGTATGGCTGGGCTATGCCGCGATCCTCACCGGCTTCCCGCCGCGCATCGAGTTCAACCTGATGCGACTCGCGCCGGGCTTCGAGCCGCGCTTCTCGCCGCTGGCGTTTGCCGCGGCGATAGCGCTGGCGCTCATCTGGCTCTACTTGGTTTTCTACGCCGTGCCCTCGCCGGTGCGCAGCGTCACGCGCTGGGCGGCGGGCGTGGTGCTGCTGTGGGGCACGTTCGCCCTGCTGCTGATGCCGTGGACCGACTACCAGAAGAGCTACCGCGGCGTGGCGCAGCAGCTGAGCAAGCAGATCGCCGCCGGCGAATGCGTGGCGCAGAAATCGCTCGGCGTCTCGCAGGCGGCCGCGCTCGACTACCATGCGGGTATCCGCGCCCGCCCCTTCGACGCCCGCAATCCCGCCGCCTGCCCGCTGGTCCTGGTCCAGGGCAGCCCCCGGAACGAGCAGGACGCGCCGGCCTCATCCGCGGCCGCGCGCTGGACCAAGGTCGCCGACGTCAGCCGTCCCGCCGATAAGATCGAGCGCTTCCGCCTGTATCGACTCCGATGATTCGCCTGCGATGAACACCACCCCGCCCACCGAGTGCCGCGCCTGGAGCCAGCTCGCCCACCATGCCGAGAGCTGGCGCGGCGTGCGGCTCGGCGAGTTGTTTGCGCACGACGCCGCCCGCGCACAGCAGTTCTGCGCCGAAGCCGCCGGCGTGCGCCTCGACTACTCGCGCCAGCGCCTCGGCGCGGTGACGCTGCGGCTGCTCTCGCGCCTGCTCGAAGAGCGCGGCTTCGCCGAGTGGCGCGCGGCCCTTCTGGCCGGCAAGCCCGTGAACAGCAGCGAAAAGCGCGCCGCCTGGCATACGGCATTGAGAGCGGGAAAGGATGCTCCGGCTGCAGTCAAGGATTCGCTTTTACATGTAAAAAATCTTTGCGAAAAAATCAAGGGCAACTTCAAGCGCGTCATCAACCTCGGCACCGGCGGCTCCGACCTCGGGCCGCGGCTGCTGGCCGACGCCTTCGGCGACGGCAGGCTCGACGTGCGCTTCGTCGCCAACGTCGATCGGCTCGAGCTCGAGCGCGCGCTCGCCGGCGCGGAGCCGGCCGCGACCCTCTTCGTCGTCGTGTCGAAAAGCTTCACCACCGCCGAGACCCTGGCCAACGCCGCTGCCGCGAAGCAGTGGGGCGGCAGGCATTTCATCGCGGTGACGGCGAACGCCGGCGCGGCGCAGCGGTTCGGCGTCGAGGAAGTGCTGCCGCTCTGGGACTGGGTGGGCGGACGCTACTCGGTGTGGTCGGCGGTGGGCTTTGCCGCTTGCTGCGCGATGGGCTTTGAAAAATTCGACGGCTTCCTGTCCGGCGCCAAGGAAATCGACGCGCACTTTTCCAACGCCGCCATTGAAAAGAATTTGCCCGCGCTGATGGCGCTGATCGGCGTCTGGAACGCGAATTTCCTCGGCGCGGCGACGCATGCCGTATTGCCCTACGCGCACGCGCTGCGCCTGCTGCCCGCCTACCTGCAGCAGCTCGAGATGGAATCCAACGGCAAGCGCATCGACCGCGAGGGGCGCGAAGTCGGCTACGCGACCGCTCCCGTGGTGTGGGGCATGGAAGGCACGGTCAGCCAGCATGCGTTCCACCAGCTGCTGCACCAGGGAACGCAGGCAGTCCCCTGTGATTTTATTGATTTTAATATTGAAAAAATTCTTTCCGCTAACGCGACGGCACAGGCCGATGCCCTCGCCTTCGGCTCCGAGGACGGGCAGTATCCGGGCAATCGCCCGTCCAGCATCATTGCCATCGATCAGCTCACTCCCAAAGCGCTCGGCCGGCTGCTCGCCCTCTACGAGCACAAGGTGTTCACTCAGGGCGTAATCTGGAACCTCAACAGCTTCGACCAGCCGGGGGTGGAACTTGGCAAGCGCCTGGCGGCCAACATCCTCAAGGGAGACGCGTAATGGATCAGGAAGCCTTCAACCTCAGCATCCGCAAGTTCCTCAAGATGGTGGGGATCAACTCGCAGCGCGAGATCGAGCAAGCCGTGCAAAGATCGATCCAGGCGGGAAAGCTGAAAGGCGACGAAAGCTTTGCGGCGAAGGTGACGCTGGAGATCCCACAGCTCGGAGTGAAGGTGCCCTTCGACGGCGAGATACGCCTAAAATGAGGCCATGAACAAGGCGCGTGAGTTCGACCAGTCGGTGCTCGCCGAGCTGAAGACCCTGCTCGGCGACCGCGTGTCGACCTCCGCCGCGGTGCGCGAGCACCATGGCAAGGATGAGAGCTATTTCCCTTACGCCCTTCCAGACGCTGTTATTTATGTGAAATCAACTGAAGAGGTGCGCGACGCGGTCAATATTTGCCGCCGCCACCGCGTGCCGATGATCCCCTACGGCGTCGGCACTTCGCTTGAAGGGCACATCCTCGCCGTGAACGGCGGCGTGTGCATCGACCTGTCGCAGATGAACCAGGTGCTGACGGTGCACGAGGCGGACCTCGACGCGGTGGTGCAGGCGGGCGTGACGCGCAAGCAGCTCAACGAGCATGTCAAGCACACGGGCCTCTTCTTCCCGGTGGACCCGGGCGCCGACGCCACGCTCGGCGGCATGGCGGCGACGCGCGCTTCGGGGACCAACGCGGTGCGCTACGGCACCATGCGCGAGAACGTGCTGTCGCTGAAGGTCGTGTTGGCCGACGGGCGCGTGATCCAGACCTCGCGCCGCGCGAAGAAGTCGGCGGCGGGCTACGACCTGACGCGCCTGTTCGTCGGCTCCGAGGGCACCCTCGGCATCATCACCGAGGTGACGGTGCGCCTTTACCCGGTGCAGGAGGCGATGTCGGCGGCGGTGTGCGCCTTCGACAGCGTCGACGGCTGCACCAACACCGTGATCCAGACCATCCAGTCGGGCATTCCGATCGCGCGCTGCGACATCGTCTGCGAGAAGACCGTCGGCGCCATCAACAAGTTCAAGAAGACCAGCTACCGCGTCGCTCCCACCGTATTTTTTGAATTTCATGGAAGCAAATCATCGGTAGTGGAACAAGCGGAAGCGGTACAGGCCATCGCCAAGGAGCACGGCGGCAAGGACTTCGTCTGGGCCACCAAGCCCGAAGAGCGCACCCAGCTCTGGCAGGCGCGCCACGATGCCTACTTCGCCTGCCTGCAGCTGCGCCCCGGCTCGCGCGCCGTCTCGACCGACGTCTGCGTGCCGATTTCGCGCCTGGCGGAATGCGTGAGCGAAACGATGGCCGACGTGAAGAACTATTTCGCGCCGGTGCCGCTGCTCGGCCACATCGGCGACGGCAATTTCCACCTGATGCTGATGGTCGACCCGGCCAGGCCCGAGGAAACCGAGATCGCCAAAACCTTCAACCAGCGCCTGGTCGAGCGCGCGCTGCGCATGGAAGGCACCTGCACCGGCGAGCACGGCATCGGCATGGGCAAGATGGGCTCGATGCGCCTGGAGCTCGGCGACGACGTGATCGACGTCATGCGCGACATCAAGAAGGTGTTCGACCCGGACAACCTCATGAATCCGGGAAAAGTGGTTCCGCTGCAGTGAGCGCGGAAAAACGCCTGCAGGAGCTGCGCCTCGACCTCGGCAAGGTCTCGCCCCCGGTCGCGAACTACGTCAACGCGGTGCGCGCCGGCAACCTGCTGTTCCTCGCCGGCAAGGGCGGCCCGCCGGGCGCCGACGGCAAGCGCCCGCAGGGGAAAGTCGGCCGCGAGTACACCGTCGAGCAAGGCTATCGGCATGCCCGCGACACCGGCCTCGAGCTGCTCGCCGTCATGCGCCATGAGCTCGGCAGCCTCGACAAGGTGAAGCGCGTAGTGAAGGTGCTCGGCATGGTGAACGCCGTGCCGGAGTTCCAGGACCACCCCAAGGTGATCAACGGCTGCTCCGACCTGTTCGTCGAGGTGTTCGGCGAGCGCGGCAAGCACGCGCGCTCGGCGGTCGGCATGGGCTCGCTGCCGATGCAGATCCCGGTCGAGATCGAGTGCATCGTCGAGGTCGAGTCATGAAGCAAGCGTTCGTCGCCTGCTTTGCCTGCGCGCTCGTGGCCGCCGCCGGCACGGCCGGGGCGCAGTCGGCGGCCCCCGCGCCATCGCCGGCGCCGGAGCGCCAGGGTAAAAGTGGCGATTCCGGTCTCAATTTGAAGCTGGATGAGACTTCCAATACCCGGCCAAGAATCCTGTTCGGCCCGCGCGACACGACCACCAAGCCGCCTGCAGAGGCCGATGCGGCCAGCACCTTGCCGTCGCTCGGCGCGGAGCCGGGCAGAGCGCCGAGCTTCGAAAGGCCCCTGGGTACGGGCAAGAATCCGGGCGGTGGCGGGGGCGGCGGGCCGTTCCCGAAGGATACCAACCCCGGCCTTTAGAAATCCGAGGAGAGCCGACATGCGGTCCTTGATGCTGGTGGCGCTATTCGTACTGCCCGGTATGGCATCGGCGCAGAGTTGGGGCCCGCGCACGCTGGAGGAGCTGAAGCAGGAAACCCTCCGCCGCGCCGAGCGCAACATGGGGCCGATCGCCGGCATCCCGGCGCAGGACGCGCGCGAAGCGATGGCCGGGCTGGCGAGCCTCGAGCCGGATGAATGGGCGGCGGCCTGGAGCCGCGTCGGCGAGCGCCACCTGCGCGCCGGCGATGCCTACCAGGCCTGGCGCAGCTTCAACGTGGCGCGCTGGCCGAGCGAGAAGCTCTCCCCCGGCAAGCAGCGCGCCTACGAGCGGGCGCTCGAGGCCTTCCAGCGCTACGCCCGGTCCCTCACGCCGCCGATCGAAACGGTGCGCATCCCGTTCGAGGGCAGCGAGGTCGTCGCCTACCTGCGCCTGCCCCAGGGCACGCGGCCGGCGCCGCTGGTGTTCGGCATCAACGGCCTCGACTCGCGCAAGGAAGAGGTGATCGCGCGCGTCGACGGCTACCTGAAGAACGGCGTCGGCGTGTTCGCCATCGACATGCCCGGCACCGGGCAGGCGCCGATCGTCGCCGATGTCGGCGCCGAGCGCCTGTTCTCGCGCGCCCTCGACTACCTGGCGACGCGCGCGGACGTCGACGCGAAGCGCATCGTGGTCCAGGGCCGCAGCTGGAGCGGGTACTGGGCGGCGGTCCTGGCCTACACCGAGAAGGAACGCCTGCGCGGCGTCGTGGTGCACGGGGTCGGCATCCACGAGTACTACTCGCCGCAGTGGCAGAAAGCGGCCTTCTCGACGCGGGAGTACCTGTTCGACATCTATCCGGCCCGCGCCTCGGCCTACGGCACGAAGTCGATGGAGGAGTTCCTCGGCTGGGGACCTCGCCTGTCACTCGTCGCCCGCGGCATGCTCGACCGGCCCTCCGCGCCGATGCTTTTGGTGAACGGCGAGCGCGACACGCAGCAGCCGATCGCCGACCTCTACCTGTTGATGAAGCACGGCGATCCCAAGGACGTCTGGGTCAATCCCGAGGGCGGCCACATGGGGCGTTCCGAGCGCTGGCCCGACGGCCGGGTGCTCGCGCAGGTGGTCGAGCCGTGGGTGCTGCGCCGGCTCGGCGCCGCTCCCTAGATCGACATCACGGTGCGGCGGTAGTACTTCAGCTCCTCGATCGACTCGCGGATATCGGCGAGCGCCTCGTGCTTGCCTTCCTTGATGAAGCCCTTCTGCGCCTCCGGCTTCCAGCGGCGCACCAGCTCCTTGAGGGTCGAGACGTCGAGGTTGCGGTAATGGAAATGCGCTTCCAGCCGCGGCATCCAGCGCGCGAGAAAGCGCCGGTCCTGGCAGATGGAGTTGCCGCACATCGGCGAGGCGCTGGCCGGCGACTGCGCGACGAGGAAAGCGAGCGCCTCCGCCTCGGCCTGCGCTTCAGTGAGCGCGGCAGCGCGCACACGCTCGATCAGGCCGCTCTTCTTGTGCACGCTCTTGTTCCAGGAATCCATCGCCTCGAGCACCGCGTCGGGCTGGTGCACCACCAGCACCGGCCCCTCGGCGATCAGCGTGAGCTGCGCGTCGGTGACCAGCAGCGCGATCTCGAGGATGCGGTCGGACTCCGGCTGCAGTCCCGACATCTCCATGTCGATCCAGACCAGGTTGTTCGGGTCCGCGGCCATGGATTATTCTCTCACGCATGGCCGACGCGCTGACCTGGGCCTTCCTCCTCGCGCTCGCCGCCGCCGGCGCCGCGCGGCTGTGGCTCGCGCGGCGGCAGATGCTTCATGTCCGCGCGCACCGCGACGCGGTGCCGGCGAGCTTCGCTGCGACGATTCCGCTCTCGGCCCACCAGAAAGCCGCCGACTACACCGAGGCCAAGTGCCGCCTCGCCATGGTGGATGTGGCGGGGCGGCATCCAGTGGCTGTCGGACGCCTGGCAGGCGTTCGCCGCCGCGGGCTCGGTCGCGCACGGCACCGCGCTGCTGGTGAGCCTGTTCCTGCTGCAGGCGCTCGCCGGCCTGCCGCTCGCGCTGGTGCGCACCTTCGGCGTCGAGGCGCGTTTCGGCTTCAACCGCATGACGCCCACCCTCTTCGCTGTTGACCTGATCAAGCACACGCTGGTCGGCCTGGCGCTCGGCGTGCCGCTGGTGGTGGCGGCGCTGTGGCTGATGGGACGCATGGGCTCGCTCTGGTGGCTTTACGTCTGGGTGCTGTGGGTGGCGTATTCGTTCGTCATGATGATGCTCTACCCGGCGCTGATCCTGCCGCTGTTCAACAGGTTCACGCCCATCACCCAGGGCGAGCTCGCCGAGCGCGTCGCGGCGGTGCTCGCGCGCTGCGGCTTCAAGTCGAGCCGGCTGTACCTGATGGACGGCTCGCGGCGCTCGAGTCACGGCAACGCCTTCTTCACCGGCTTTGGCGCCGCCAAGCGCATCGTGCTGTTCGACACCCTGGTGGGCCGTCTGCAACCGCCGGAAGTCGAGGCGGTGCTGGCGCACGAGCTCGGCCACTACCGGCTGCACCACATCGCCAAGGGCATGGCCATCAGCGCCGCGGCGAGCCTCGCCGTGCTCTGGCTCCTCGGCCAGCTGATCGGCGAGCCCTGGTTCTACCAGGGCCTCGGCGTGCGCAGCCCGAGCAGCGCCGCGGCCCTCGCGCTGTTCCTCATGGTGCTGCCCGAATTCCTGTTCTTCCTCCAGCCCTTCGCCAGCCTCTATTCGCGCCGGCGCGAGTTCGAGGCCGACGCCTATGCGACGCTGCACGCCAATGCATCGGATCTTGAAAACGCATTGGTGAAGCTCTACCAGGACAACGCGGCGACCCTCACGCCGGACCCGCTGCACTCCGCGTTTTACGATTCCCACCCGCCGGCAGCGATGCGCATAGCCCGGCTCAAGGAGGCAACATGACGGAATTGGCGAAGAAAAAGTGCAAGCCCTGCGAAGGCGGCGTCAAACCGTACGACGCCAGGGAAACCGCCGAGCTCCTCCAGCAGCTCAAGGGCTGGGGCGTCGAGGACGGCAAGCTGGTGAAGGTCTACCCGTTCACCAACTATTACCAGACCATGGCGTTCGTCAACGCGCTCGCCTGGATCTCGCATCGCGAGGACCATCACCCCGACCTCGCGGTCGGCTACAACAAGTGCCGCGTCGAGTATGCGACGCATTCCATCGGCGGGCTGTCGGAAAACGACTTCATCTGCGCCGCCAAATGCGACGCACTGTTCGGGTTGTAATGCGCAGCCTTTGAGACGCGTTTTCAGCTCGTACGACCGTATCGCGGTGCATCACGCCCGCAATGTTCTCGAAGCCGGGGGTATTCGTGCCGTGGTCAGGAACGAGTTCCTCTCCTCCGCCATGGGCGAGCTGCCGCCGGCCGAATGTCAGGCCGAAGTCTGGGTGCTGCAGGAAATGGACGCGCAACGCGCCGAGAATTTTCTAAGAGAAGCTTTTTCGGTGAAAAGCGGCAAGGCCTGGAACTGCACCAGCTGTGCCGAGGCCTCCGAGCCGCAATTCACGCATTGCTGGCGCTGCGGCGCCGCGCGGCCCTAGAGCAGGCGCGCGGCCGCCAGCATCGCGAGCACCACGATCCACAGCACCACCGCGCGCCACAGCAGGCCGACGGTGCTGTCGAGGAAGGGCGCATCCGCCGGGTCGCCGACGCCGAGGTCCGGGCGCGGCTCGGCGCCCTCGACGTCCTGCACCGCCATGCCGAGGCGCACGCCCATCGCCCCGGCGCCGGCGGCGAGCACGATGCCGGCCTCGGGATCGGGCCAGCTCCCCGCCTGGGTGCGCCAGCAGTAGACCGCGTCCTCGAAGTCGCCGACGATGGCAAAGGCGGCCGCGGTGAGCCGCACCGCCGGCCACTCGAGCACCCGCAGCGCGCCGCGCGCGAACTCGCCGAAGGCGCCGAGGTTGCGCCAGCGCCCGCCGAGGTAGGCGGCGAGGCGATACAGCACCGCGCCGCAGGGTCCCGGCAGCAGCAGGTACCACAGCAGCACGCCGAACACGTGACGGTGGGAGGCGAGCAGCGCCTCCTCGATCGACAGCCGGATCACTTCCTCGCGCGTGTACAGCACGCCCGAGGCGCCGCGCCAGGCCGCGAGCAGCGAGCGCGCGCGATCGAGGTCGCCGGATTTGACCGCCAGCTGGATGTCGGTGAAGTAGTGGCTGAACTGGCGGAAGCCGAGCGTCAGGTAGAGCACGGCCACGTTGAACGCCAGCGCCAGCGCCACGCTCGCGCCGGCGAGCAACGCATAAAGCGCGCCGACCGCCGCCACCGCCGGCAGGATCGCCACCAGCCACGCCACCAGGCCGTGCCGGCGCTCGCCGCCGTTGAACGCGCGCTCGAGTCCGCCGCCCCAGGCGGCGAATGCCGTCGGCACGCTTTTCCATTCGCCGAGCGGGCGCCATTGCTCGATCACCAGCGCCGCGACGATCGCGACAACCCCCATCGGGGCATTCTATATGGGGAAATTCAGCCGCCAGGCGGCGGCGCGGCCAGCTGTCGGTAAAGATTGATCAGCATTCCGGCGGTGGCGCCCCAGATGACGCGCTCGCCGTAGTTCATCACGTAGAAGCCGACCGTCTGGCCGCGCAGCTCGCGCGTTTCGCGCCGGTGATTGCGCGGGTCGAGCAGGAAGGCGAGCGGCACCTCGAACACTTCGGCCACCTCGCGGCGGTCGGGCTCGAGCTCGAGCGGCGGCGTCAGCAGGCCCACCACCGGGGTGACGCGAAAGCCGGTGCGCACCAAGTAATCGGACAGCCGCGCCAGCACCTCGACCCGCTCGCGCGCCAGGCCGATTTCCTCCTGCGCCTCCCGCAGCGCGGTGAATTCCGGGCTGGGGTCGCCGGGCTCGGTACGGCCGCCCGGAAAGCTCACCTGCCCGGAATGGCTCTTCAGCTGCTCGGTGCGCCGGGTGAAGAGCACGGTGAGCCCCTGCGGGCGGTCGACGATCGGCACCAGCACCGCTGCCGGGACCAGTGTCGCCGTTTCGCGACCGGCGCCATCATCACCGTATACTGAGGGCACCGGCACGCTCGAAAGGAGCAACTTTTTGAAGCCGGGCGCGTCCAAATTCACGAACGGAGGAACACCATGAAAAAACTCGTTATTGCCGCGGCTCTCGCCCTGGCATCTTCAGCGGCCTTCGCCTTCCACTGCCCCGTCGACATGAAGAAGATCGACGAGGCGCTGGCGAAGAATCCCAACCTGACCGCGGCGCAAATGAGCGACGTCAAGAAATTCCGCGCCGACGGCGAGGCCATGCACAAGGCCGGCAAGCATCAGGACTCGGTCGACACCCTCGCCAAGGCGATGAAGATCCTGGATATCAAGTAAGCGCCGGCCTCAGGGAATCAGGACGATGGAGCCCGTCGTCCGGCGTCCCTCGAGGTCGCGGTGCGCCTGCTGCGCGTCGGCCAGCTTGTAGCGCCCCGTGGTTTCGATCTTCACCTTGCCCGACTTGACCACGCTGAACAGGTCGTTCGAGCGCTTGACCAGGTCGGCGCGCGCCGCGATGTAGGTGGCGAGGGTCGGCCGCGTGACGTAGAGCGAGCCCTTGGAGGCGAGGATGCCTAGGTTCTGCGGCGCCACCGCGCCCGAGGCGTTGCCGAACGACACCATCAGGCCGCGCGGCTGCAGGCAGTCGAGCGAGCCTTCCCAGGTCGTCTTGCCCACCGCATCGTAGATCACCGGCAGCTTCTTGCCCTTGGTGATCTCCTTCACCCGCTCGACGAAGTTCTCGGTGCTGTAGTTGATGACGTGCTTGCAGCCGTGCGCCTTCGCCAGCTGCGCTTTCTCGTCCGAGCCGACGGTGCCGATGGTGGTGACGCCGAGCTTCTTCAGCCACTGGCAGGCGATCAGGCCGACGCCGCCGGCGGCGGCATGCCACAGCACCGTGTCGCCCTTCTTCACCTTGTAGGTGGAGTGGATGAGGTAGTGCACCGTCATGCCCTTCAGCATCATGGAGGCCGCCTGCTCGTCGCTGATGCCCTTCGGGATCTTCACCATGCGGTCGGCCGGCACCACGCGCAGCTCGCAGTACGAGCCCGGCAGGCCGGTGTAGGCGACGCGGTCGCCCTTCTTCAGCTCCTTGACGCCCGGGCCGATGGCATCGACCACGCCCGCGCCTTCGTTGCCCGCCACGGCCGGCAGCTGCATCGGATAGAGGCCCGAGCGCTGGTAGGTATCGACAAAATTGACGCCGATCGCGGTGTGGCGGATGCGCACCTGGCCCTGGCCGGGCTCGCCGACCGCCACTTCGTCGAGCTGCAGCACCTCGGGTCCGCCCTGCTTGTGGTATCGAACTGCCTTCGGCATGGGATCTTCTCCTGGTTAGGTTTTCTTCGGCTCGGCTCCCGAGCGCATCGCCTGCAAGGTCGCTTTCTGCAGCTCGAGCCCCTGGATCGAGAATTTGATCATGTTGAGGTTCAGGTTGAGCCAGGCCTCGACCGAGCGCAGCTCGGCGAGGCGCTTGTCCACCTCGGCTGGATCGAGCGTCGGCATCGACATGCCGGGCAGCGGCACGCCAAGCGGTCCCCACAGGCGGCGGAACATTTCGAACGGGTCGGCGGGCGGCGTTTCAGCCATGGGGGCCCTCCTCGGGCGCAGCGAAGAATTGTCTCACTTCGGCCTCGCGCGCCATGGTGTCCTGGTAACCCAGATCGACCAGCGCCCGGCAGAAGGACTCCTCGAACAGCAGATAGCTCGCCAGGTTGGAGCCGGAGCGGTTGAGCGCGCCGGTGGGCCGCAGCACGAAGCGCACCGTTGCCGGCAGCTCGTGCAGGAAGCGCGCGGCGATGCGCTCGAGCGGCTGCGACGGTGTGATGAACAGCACCTTCACCGGCCGCAGCTGCACGCCCGAATCCGACAGCTTGTCACGCGGAATCAGGCTGACGGTGCGGTTGATGCGCTCCAGGCGCTCGATGTCCACCATCAGGCTGTCGAGGAAGATGCTGTTCAACGCGTGGCCGGCGATCTGCGCCAGCGACGGATAGACGTTCGAGCGGGCGCGGTTCTGGTCCTCGGTCTGCCGGCCGGTGCCGACGATCAGCACGCGATCGGCGCCCAGGTGCAGCGCCGGGCTGACCGGCGCGATCTGGCGCATCGAGCCGTCGCCGAAGTACTCGCGGTGCACCTTGACCGCCGGGAAGATGAACGGCAGCGCCGACGAGGCGAGCAGCAGGTCGAGGTTGAGCGGCACCGCCGCGCCGATGCGCTGGTTGCGCTCCCAGGCCTCGATGCCGCTGCCGCCCTGGAAGAAGGACACGCTCTGCCCGCTGGTGTAGCCGGAGACCGTGACGCACACCGCGTACAGCGCGCCCGAATCGATGTGGGTCTGGATGCGCTCGAACTGCAGGTTGCGCGCCAGCATCTCGCGCAGCGGCTCGTTGTCGAGCAGCGACATCGGGTTCGCACGCGAGATCAGCATCATCGCCGCCAGCCAGCGCGCGCCGGTGCGCATGATGTGCCAGGCGTCGGTGCGGTAGACGTGCTCGCAGCGCATGTGCTCCCACACCTCGAGCAGGTTGCCGACCGCGCGCGAGAAATCGTCGGCGAACACGGCGAGCGTCGCCGCGTTGATCGCCCCGGCCGAGGTGCCGCAGACGATGGGAAAGGGGTTGGCGGTGGGGTTGCCGAGCAGGTCGCGCACCGCCTTCAGCACCCCCACCTGGTAGGCGGCGCGCGCGCCGCCGCCGGTGAGCACCAGCCCGGCGCGCGCTTTCATCAGAAGAGGCTCTGCTCCTGCGCGCGCGGTGCGTTGGCGTCGGCCACGGTGAGCGCCGTCATGTTGACCATGCGCCGCACGGTGGCCGAGGGCGTGACGATGTGCACCGGGCGCGCCGCGCCGAGCAGCATCGGCCCGACGGTCACGCCGCCGCCGGCCGAGGTTTTCAGCAAGTTGAAGGAGATGTTGGCGGCATCGAGCGTCGGCATGATGAGGAGGTTCGCTTCGCCCCGTATCTTGCTGCGCGGAAACACCTTGAGGCGGATCTCCTCCGACAGCGCGGCGTCGCCGTGCATCTCGCCGTCGATCTCGAGCTCCGGGGCGCGCTCGGTGATCAGCGCCAGCGCCCGGCGCATCTTGGCGGCCGAGGGCAGGTTGATCGAGCCGAAGTTGGAGGCCGACAGCAGCGCCACCTTGGGCACCACGCCGAAGCGGCGCATCTCCTCGGCCGCCAGCAGCGTCATCTCGGCGATGTGCTCGGCGTCGGGGTCGGGTGTGACGTAGGTGTCGCAGATGAAGACGGTGCGCGAAGGCAGGATCAGCGCGTTCATCGCCGCGTAGTGGCGCACGCCGGGTCGCAGGCCGATCACCTGGTCGATGTAGCGCAGGTGCAGGGCGTGGGTGCCGAAGGTGCCGCACAGCATGCCGTCGGCCTCGCCCTTGTAGATCATCATGGCGCCGATCAGGGTGTGGCGCCGGCGCATCTCGACGCGCGCGTACTCCGGCGAGACGCCCTTCCGCTCGGTCAGCTGGTGGTAGGTGGTCCAGTAGTCGCGGTAGCGCGGGTCGGACTCGGGGTTGACCAGCTCGAATTCCTTGCCCGGCTGCACGCGCAGGCCGAGCCTCTCGAGGCGGCTCTCGATCACCGCCGGCCGGCCGATCAGAATCGGCTTGGCAAGCCCCTCGTCCACCGCAATCTGCACTGCGCGCAGCACGCGCTCGTCCTCGCCCTCGGCGTAGACCACGCGCCGCGGCGCCTTCTTCGCCGCCGTGAACAGCGGCTTCATGATCAGGCCCGAGTGGTAGACGAACTGCGTCAGCGAGTCGCGGTAGGCGTCGAGGTCGGCGATCGGCCGCGTCGCCACCCCGGAGGCCATCGCCGCCTCGGCCACCGCCGGCGCGACGCGCGCGATCAGCCGCGGGTCGAACGGCCGCGGGATGATGTACTCCGCGCCGAAGCAGATGGTCTCGATGCCGTAGGCGAGCGCCACCTGCTCGGAGGTCTCGGCCTGGGCGAGCCCGGCGATGGCACGCACTGCCGCCAGCTCCATCTCGGTGTTGATGGTGGTGGCGCCGACGTCGAGCGCGCCGCGGAAGACGAAGGGAAAACAGAGCACGTTGTTCACCTGGTTCGGATAGTCCGAGCGGCCGGTGGCGATGACGCAGTCGGGACGCGCCTCCCGGGCGAGCTCGGGCAGGATTTCGGGATCCGGATTGGCGAGCGCCAGGATCAGCGGCCGCTCGGCCATCTTCTTCACCATCGAGGCCTTGAGCACGCCGCCCGCCGACAGGCCGAGGAAGACGTCGGCGCCGGCGATCACCTCGTCGAGCGTGCGCGCCTTGGTCTGCACCGCGTAGCGCTCCTTGTCCGGGTCCATCTCCTCGCGCCGGCCTTTGTACACCACGCCCTTGATGTCGGTGACGGTGATGTGGGCGGGCGCGAGACCCATCTTCACCAGCAGGTCGAGGCAGGCGAGCGCCGCCGCGCCCGCGCCGGAAACCACCATCTTCACGTCCTGGATGTTCTTCGCGACGACTTTCAGGCCGTTCATCACCGCGGCGCCCACGGTGATTGCGGTGCCGTGCTGGTCGTCGTGGAACACCGGGATCTTCATCTTCTTGCGCAGCGCGCGCTCGATGACGAAGCATTCCGGCGCCTTGATGTCCTCGAGGTTGATGGCGCCGAAAGTCGGCTCGAGCGCGGCGACGATCGCCACCAGCCTGTCGGGGTCGCGCTCGTCGAGCTCGATGTCGAAGCAGTCGATGCCGGCGAACTTCTTGAACAGCACGCTCTTGCCTTCCATCACCGGCTTGGCGGCGAGCGGGCCGATGGCGCCCAGGCCGAGCACCGCGGTGCCGTTGGTCACCACCGCCACCAGGTTGGCGCGCGCGGTGTAGAGCGCCGCGCTGGCCGGGTCGCGCACGATCTCCTCGCAGGCGGCGGCGACACCAGGCGAATAGGCGAGTGCCAGGTCGCGCTGGTTGGTGAGCTGCTTGGTGGGGAGGATCGAGATCTTGCCCGGCGCGCCGCGCCGGTGATAATCGAGGGCGTTCTTCCGCAGGAGCTCATCCACCGGTGGATTTTATCGCATGCCCCTGACGGCACGCCGCGCATCGGAAATCCAGCCTTTCGAGGTGATGGACGTGCTCGCGCGCGCGCACGAGCTCGAGGCGGCGGGCCGGCGCGTGCTGCACATGGAAATCGGCGAGCCGGATTTCACCGCGCCCGCCCCGGTGGTCGATGCAGGCGTACGCGCGCTGCGCGACGGCCTCACCGCCTACACCCCGACGCTCGGCCTGCACGCCCTGCGCGAAGCGATCGCCGGGCACTACGCCGCCCGCTTTTCCACCACGATCCCGGCGTCGCGCATCGCGATCACCCCGGGCGCTTCGGGCGCCCTGCTCACCGCCTGCGCGCTGTATGTCGATCCCGGCGACGAAATCCTGGTGCCCGATCCGGGTTACCCGGGCTACCGCCACTTCGTGCGCGCCTTCGAGGGCGTGGCGCGGCCGCTCGCGCTTTCGCCGGCGAGCGGCTACCAGCCGACGCTGGAGATGGTGCGCGCCGCCTGGGGCCCGCGTACCAAGGGACTGCTGCTGGGATCGCCGTCGAATCCCACTGGTACCTTGATCGAAAAATCCGAGTTACAGAAGATCGCCGGTTTTGTCGCCGAACGCAGCGGCGTCCTGATGGTCGACGAGATCTACCAGGGACTGACCTACGGCGCCGAACCCTGGAGCGCGGCCGGCCTGCCCGGCGAGGTGGTGATCATCAACAGCTTCTCGAAGTACTTCTGCATGACCGGCTGGCGCCTGGGCTGGACCGTGCTGGCGCCGGGTGCCGTGCGCGGCTTCGAGAAGCTGGCGCAGCACCTGTACATCTCGGCGCCGTCGGCCGCGCAGCACGCTGCGCTGGCCGCTTTTGTCCCTGAAAGCATCGCGATCCTGGAGGCAAGGAGAAGCGAATTCGCAACCAGGCGGGACTTCCTGGTTCCGGCGCTGCGGCGCGCCGGGCTGGCCGTTCCCGCCGAACCGCACGGCGCGTTCTACGTCTATGCCGATTGCGGCCGCGACGCGCGCGGGTTCACGCGCGGGCTGCTGGAGCGGGAGGCGGTGGCCACCACACCCGGCGTCGATTTCGGCGCGCACGGGACGGCGCAGTGCGTGCGCTTCGCCTACACGCAGGCGTTGCCGGTACTCGCCGAAGCGGTGGAAAGAATCGCGCGCTTCGCGCGCTAGGTGGACTGTTTGCGCGCCTTGTGGCGCAGGACTTCGAGGCGTGCCTTCTCGGCGAACACCTTGCTGGCGTACTGGGAATTCGGCTCATCGAAGGCGCCGGCGTACATCTGCAGAGCGGTCTCGGTGTCGCCGAAGCGGCGCAGGTATTCGCGCAGGATCTGGGCGCCGACTGCGATATTCACGTCGGGCTCGAACAGCGCGTGCTCGCCGCCGTGGTCCATCAGCTTTTCCAGATGGAACTTCGGAATCACCTGCATCAGGCCCTTGGCGCCCATGGTGCTCTCGGCCACCGGGTTGTAGCGCGACTCCACCGCCATCACGGCGAGGATCAGCAGCGGATCGAGCGATTGCTCGGCCCCCGCCCGGTAGGCGGTGGACACGAAGCCGGCCACCGCGGCATCCGACACGCGGTAGCGCTTGGCGATGAACTCGGTGACCGCGCGCTGCTCGCGCTCGAGCGGCGTCTCGCCGGCGCCCGCCTGGATCGGCCCTTCAGAAACCGTCGCCGGCGCGCTGAAGGGGTCGCCGACGAAAGCGAGGCTCCTGGTCAGTCCGTCGCGCTGCTGCGGCAGCAGCAAGCCGCACAGGGCGGCCAGCCCGACCAGGGCGAGGATGTTGCGCGCGGCGATGAAGGCGCGCCCGAAGGCGGCGGTGTACCGGGTACTTCGTAAAGTAGCGCTCAGCATAGCCAGTCTCCTTGCCTCGTTAGACCGCGCCCGCGCCGGATTAGTTGAGCTTTCAGGGGGTGCTTCGGCGGGGGAAACGGACCGGGCCGGCAGGGTTGCCAGCAGGTCCACCAGCGGACCTAGGTGAGGTGCTTCTTGCTGCGGTGCAGCGAACGGCATCATAGGTACATATTCCTATGCTGTCAATAACTTCTCCTCTCCTCGCGCGACCTTCCTGCTGCATCGCGAAATCATTGTTTCCGCTAGCCTTTTTCAGATTCTCCACTGCACCTGCGCCCGGTAAAATGAAGGCTTGAAGGGAAGCCTCGCGGACCGGCCTAGGTCTTCAGTCTTCGGCCGATTGACCAAGCCGGTCCGCTGAGCTTCGAGGGCCTGGCAGGGGGCTTGCGCCCCCTACCGCGCTCCCTTCGTGATCCCGGTTACGGCCGGGACCCGGTGGGGAACGGCCATGCGGCCGCCGGATTCAGCGCGGTTCTCGCGCCGGAGGTCGCGGCGGTCGACGGGGCAGCCGTGGGGCTGATCGCCATCGATTTCGCAGGGCTGGCCTTGGGTCTGGCGGCTTTGCTTGCTTTCTTCTTTTTTTTGCCTGCCGCCTTTTTCTTACCAGCTTTTCGTTGCGACTTCTTTTTCTTCTTCTTTGATGCTTTCTTCTTCTTCTTTTTCTTGCCGCCTTTTTTCGCTTTTTTCTTCGCCATGCTGAGTCTCCTTCAAGGTTATTGAACTGCAAAAGCCCGGATGAAAAACTCCGGACTATCCAACCGCCGGCGGATTCTCCCCGCCGGCATGCTGAATGGGGTTGGCGCGTGAAGCGACGTCGTGATACAGGATATCAGGGTCGAGACGGATGCCGCCCTCCCAGGTGACGGTGGCGGTCTCGGGATCGACGCTCACTTTCTCGAATTCGCGCACATCGCGCCACAGCTGGAAGGCGCCGATCTCGAGCAAGTTGCCGAGGAACACGCTGCCTTCGAGGCCGTCTTCGAAGCGCAGCCACAGCTTGTAGTCCTCTTCCGCCTTGCACGCCGTCACTTTATGCATGTCGTCCCATCCCTCGGCCATGGTCAGTCCCAGCTCAGCGCGCCGCCGGTCTGGTACTCGATGACGCGCGTCTCGAAGAAGTTGCGTTCCTTCTTCAGGTCGATCATCTCGCTCATCCACGGGAACGGATTGCTGGCCCCCGGGTAGAGCGTCTCGAGTCCGATCTGCTGGCAGCGGCGGTTGGCGATGAAGCGCAGGTACTCCTTGAACATCGGCGCGTTGAGGCCGAGCACGCCGCGCGGCATGGTGTCCTCGGCGTAGCGGTATTCGAGCTCGACGGCGCGCTGGAACACGGCCTGCAGCTCCTCGCGGAACTGCGGCGTCCACAGGTGCGGGTTCTCCAGCTTGATCTGGTTGACCATGTCGATGCCGAAATTGCAGTGCATCGACTCGTCGCGCAGGATGTACATGTACTGCTCGGCGGCGCCGGTCATCTTGTTCTGCCGGCCGAGCGCCAGGATCTGGGCGAAGCCGACGTAGAAGAACAGCTGCTGGTCGGTCTCCGGCGTGCCGGTCTTGAAGTGCGGGTCGGTCAGGGTGTCGATGAACGGCACCAGGAACTCGTCCTTGTCGCGGATCGAGTCGATCTCGTGGTAGGCGTTGAATACCTCGCCGGCGTCAAGATCGAGGCTCTCGACGATGTACTGGTAGGCATGGGTGTGGATCGCCTCCTCGAAGGCCTGGCGCAGCAGGTACTGGCGGCACTCGGGGGCGGTGATGTGCCGGTAGGTGCCCAGCACGATGTTATTGGCGGCCAGCGAGTCGGCGGTGACGAAAAAGCCGAGGTTGCGCTTGATCAGGCGCCGCTCGTCCTCGGTGAGGCCGTTCGGATCCTTCCACAGCGCGATGTCGCGGCTCATGTTGATTTCCTGCGGCATCCAGTGGTTGGCGCAGGCGGCGATGTACTTCTCCCAGGCCCACTTGTACTTGAACGGCACCAGCTGGTTGACGTCGGCCTTGGAATTGATGACCCGCTTGTCCTCGACGCTGACGCGCCGGAACGGATTGCCGGCGTCGTAGCGCCCGTTGTTCGCGGGGGCCGGCGCGCTCGGGACAAAGCTGGCGGCGGGTGACGTGAGCACCGCGGCGAGCGCGGGGCCGGGCTTCGTTTCTTCCTCGAAATTCAGCATGCCCGGCAAGCCTTGCGGGTCATTGGCATGCCTCGCATTCGGGGTTGTCGATGGCGCAGGCCTTGGCATCGGCCGCAGCGGTGGTGTCGGCCTGGCCCGAGGGCACCGCATTGAGCGCGCCGGCCTTACTGGTCGATTTCTCGGCGTGCGTCGCGCCCATGGAGCGCAGGTAGTACGTGGTCTTGAGCCCGCGGATCCAGGCCAGCCTGTAGGTCTCGTCGAGCGTCTTGCCCGAGGCGCCCCCGATGTAGATGTTGAGCGACTGCGACTGGTCGATCCACTTCTGGCGGCGCGCCGCCGCCTCGACCAGCCATTTCGGCTCGACCTCGAAGGCCGTGGCGTAGAGCCGGCGTAGCGCCGCCGGCGCGCGGTCGATGCGCGCCAGGTTGCCGTCGAAATACTTGAGGTCGGCAATCATCACCTCGTCCCACAGGCCGGCCGTCTTCAGGTCGGCCACCAGGTAGTCGTTGACCACCGTGAACTCGCCCGACAGGTTCGACTTGACGAACAGGTTCTGGTAGGTCGGCTCGATCGAGGCCGAGACGCCGACGATGTTGGCGATGGTCGCGGTCGGCGCGATCGCCAGGCAGTTGGAGTTGCGCATGCCGTGGCGCTTGATGCGCTCGCGCAGCGGTTCCCACTCGAGCGCCGCCGAGCGGTCGAGCTCGACATAGCCGCCGCGCTCGGCGGCCAGCAGATCGAGCGTGTCCTGCGGCAGCACGCCGCGGTCCCACAGCGAGCCCTGGAAGGTCTTGTAGCGGCCGCGCTCTTCGGCCAGTTCGGTCGAGGCCCAGTAGGCGGCGTAGGCCACCATCTCCATCGAGCCGTCGGCGAACTCCACCGCCTCCGGCGAGGCGTAGGGAATGCGCAGGCGGTGCAGGCAATCCTGGAAACCCATGATGCCGAGGCCGACCGGACGGTGGCGCAGGTTGGAATTGCGCGCCTTGTCGACCGCGTAGTAGTTGATGTCGATGACGTTGTCGAGCATCCGCATGGCGATGCGGATGGTGCGCTTGAGCTTGTCGAAGTCGAGCTGCACCCGCCCCGCCGCTTCCTTCAGGTGCGCGACCAGGTTCACCGAGCCCAGGTTGCACACCGCGATCTCGTCGCCCGAGGTGTTGAGCGTGATCTCGGTGCACAGGTTGGAGCTGTGCACCACGCCGACATGCTGCTGCGGGCTTCTCAGGTTGCACGGATCCTTGAACGTGATCCACGGATGCCCGGTCTCGAACAGCATCGACAGCATCTTGCGCCACAGCTGCATGGCGGGAATCTTCTTGTAGAGCTTGAGCTCGCCGCGCGCCACGCGGTCCTCGCAGCGCAGGTAGGCCTCCTCGAAGGCCTTGCCGAACTTGTCGTGCAGCTCGCGCGCATCCGACGGCGAGAACAGCGTCCACTCGGCGTTTTCCATCACCCGCCGCATGAACAGGTCGGGGATCCAGTTGGCCGTGTTCATGTCGTGGGTGCGGCGCCGGTCGTCGCCGGTGTTCTTGCGCAGCTCGAGGAATTCCTCGATGTCGAGGTGCCAGGTTTCGAGATACGAGCAGACCGCGCCCTTCCTCTTGCCGCCCTGGTTCACCGCCACCGCAGTGTCGTTCACCACCTTGAGGAAGGGCACCACGCCCTGCGACTTGCCGTTGGTGCCCTTGATGTGCGAGCCGAGCGCGCGCACCGGGGTCCAGTCGTTGCCCAGTCCGCCGGCATATTTCGCCAGCAGCGCGTTTTCCTTGATCGCGTCGTAGATGCCGGTGAGGTCGTCGGCCACCGTCGTCAGGTAGCACGACGAGAGCTGCGAGCGCAGCGTGCCGGAATTGAACAGCGTCGGCGTCGAGCTCATGAAATCGAAGGTCGACAGCACGTGGTAGAACTCGATGGCGCGCGCCTCGCGCTCCTTCTCCTTCAGCGCGAGGCCCATGGCGACGCGCATGAAGAAGGCCTGCGGCAACTCGATTCGGGTGCCGTGCACGTGCAGGAAGTAGCGGTCGTAGAGCGTCTGCAGGCCGAGGTAGCCGAACTGCAGGTCTCTTTTCGCGTCGAGGGCGTTGGCCAATTTCTGCAGATCGAACCTGGCCAATTCAGGATCGAGCAGCTCCGCGGCGATGCCGCGCTCGACGAACTGGGGGAAGTATTCGGCGTAGCGCGCGTCCATCTGCCCCTGGCTGGCGACCTCGCCGAGCACTTCGCGGCGGATGGTGTCGAGCAGCAGGCGCGCGGTGACGTAGCTGTAGGCCGGGTCCTTCTCGATCAGCGCGCGCGCCGCCAGCACCGCCGACTTGCGCACCTCGTCCATCGGCACGCCGTCGTAGAGGTCGCGCAGCGTGCTCTCCAGGATCGACGCCGGCGTGGCACCGGCGAGCCCGGCGCAGGCGGCGGCGATCTGGCGCTCCAGCGCGCCGCGGTCGAGCAGCCTGCGCTGGCCGTTCTCGACGACGTGAATTTCATGATCGACCTTCGCGACTTTTTCCTGCGCGCGCGCCTTCGAGCGTTCTTCGCGATAGAGCACATAGGCGCGCGCGACGTCGTGCTCGCCCGAACGCATCAGCGCCAGTTCGACCTGATCCTGCACATCCTCGATGTGGAAGGTGCCGCCCTGCGGCTGGCGCCGCACCAGGGCGTTGACCGCGGACTCGGTGAGGGTGGCGACGATGTCGCGGATGCGCGCCGAGGCGGCCCCCTGGCTGCCGTTGACCGCCAGGAAGGCCTTGGTCATGGCCACCGAAATCTTGCCCGGCTCGAAGCCGACCACCGCGCCATTGCGGCGGATGATCTTGTAATCGGCAAACGGCCCGCGCGCTCCGCCCGTGACCTCAGGGGCCGCAACGCCCACAGCGGGGTCGCGCGCGACATTTTCCTGAGCGATTTGCATGTCCCCTTCCCCCCGTGCCTCTCCGACTCTGTTTCCGGGACCGTCAGCCGCCTTGTTATTGCGGTTCCATGACGACCTGCCTAACCTCTACAACATCTAGTCCGATATGCCTGTTTAATCACTAGATCTAGTACCAGCGTACACAGGGGGGCTGGTTTTTGCAAGCGGCGGTCTACTAAATACTGTGGGTGGGAGGCGGTCGAACCCTAGATATAGGGGTAATGCGGCGGCGCAGCACAAGGGGCGGGGTGAGTCCCCGCTTGCAGCACTATATATAGGTAGCGGAATCTAGCCGGTCGCGAGCTGCTGCAGCAGGCGCGCCCAATCGAAGTGCGCGCCCGGATCGGTCTTGCGCCCCGGCGCCACATCGCTGTGCGCGGCGATGTCGCGCAGAGGCAGCGTGGCGCAAAGATGGCGGATCAGCTGTCGCAGGCGCCGATACTGCGCCGGCCGGAACGGCGCGTCTTCCGCGCCCTCGAGCTCGACGCCGACCGAGTAGTCGTTGCAGCGGCTGCGCCCGCGCCAGGACGAAAGTCCGGCGTGCCAGGCGCGACGCCGCACCGGCACGAACTGCACCAGCTCGCCGTCGCGTCGGATCAGGAAGTGGGAGCTCACCTTCAGGTGCGCGATGCCGCGGAAATACGGGTGCGCCGCCGGGTCCAGGCGATTGGTGAACAGCCGCTCGATAGCATCGCCGCCGTAGCGCCCCGGCGGCAGGCTGATCGCGTGGACCACCAGCAGCGTAATGGCCGTGCCTCTCGGCCGGGCGTCGCAGTTTGGAGAGGCTAAATAACGGTCAGGGACGATTCTCTTCCTTGATCCCAAGGCGCTGCATCCGGTAGCGAAGCTGACGAAAGGTGATGCCCAGCAGCTTGGCGGCGGCGGTGCGGTTGAAGCCGGTCTTGCCCAGCGCCTCGAGGATCGCCTTGCGCTCGAGCGCGTCGAGGTACTCGGGCAGCGCCTCCGCGCCGCCGGCGGCCGCCGGCGCCGCTTCGCCCTCGAGCGCCGCTGGCGGCGCAAGGCGCAGGTCCTCGACCTCGATCAGATCGGCGCCGGAGAGCGCCAGCGCGCGCTCGAGGATGTTCTCGAGCTCGCGGATGTTGCCGGGAAAATCGTACTGCGCGAGCTGCTCGAGCGCGGCCGGCGCGAGGTGCGCCGCGGCGCCGGCGCCCGACTGCGCCGCCAGGCGCTCGAGAATCGCGCCGGCGATGGCGCCGATGTCCTCGCTGCACTCGCGCAGCGGCGGCATCGGCAGCTCGATGACGTTGATGCGGTAAAACAGATCCTGGCGGAAGCGCCCCGCCGCCACCAGCGCGGCGAGCTTCTGGTGCGTGGCGCAGATGATGCGCACGTCGACCGGGTCTTCCTGCGGCGCGCCGACCTTGCGCACGCGCTTCTCCTGGATCGCGCGCAGCAGCTTCACCTGCATGGCGAGGGGCAACTCGGCCACCTCGTCGAGAAACAGCGTGCCGCCGCTTGCCGCCTGGAAGAAGCCGTCGCGATCCTCCGCCGCGCCGGTGAACGCGCCCTTCTTGTAGCCGAAGAACTCGCTCTCCATCAGGTTCTCGGGGATGGCGCCGCAGTTGACCGGGACGAACGGCCGCTCGCGGCGCGAGCCGTTTTCGTGGATCAGGCGCGCGGCGAGCTCCTTGCCGCTGCCCGATTCGCCGGAGATGTACACCGGCGCCTGGGTGCGCGCGAGCTTGCCGATCATCTGGCGCGCCTGCGCGAGCGGCGCGCTCGCCCCCAGCAGCCGCTGGCCGCGCGGCAGCGCCGCATCGCGCTGCGGCAGCGCCAGCGC